>Ga0105045_10000060_pt1 | contig 54292 bp, 50 predicted proteins | sample MAT02_FD_78089 | JGI IMG/M metagenome (GOLD analysis project Ga0105045, IMG submission 78089) | Freshwater microbial communities from Lake Fryxell liftoff mats and glacier meltwater in Antarctica - MAT-02 (megahit assembly) | ecosystem: Environmental > Aquatic > Freshwater > Ice > Liftoff...
AAAAACCTCCGACGAGAAGGAGCGGTCTTTTCAAAAATTAACTCTTCAATCTCACAAAGTTGAGACTCTGTTAATTAAACTTCTTTTAGAAACATCCGACTTGGCTGACCGTTCTGAGTCGGAGATTTATCTTAGGCACGCTCTTGACTACATTAAAAAAGCCACAAGGCTTTTAGCTAGGAACAGGTAAATTATGGCAAGACTTTTTTCTACTTCCAAAGAAAGTCAATACATCAACGATTTGACCAAAGAACTTATTAAAGACATTATTGGTCAATTCATCAATTATTACCCGGTATCTACTCTTAAAACTCAAGTGCACCCAGTTTATGACGAGGCTGTGCAAAAAATCTTTGACAGCCCAATCAAACTTAACGTTATGGCTGGATGGCCAGAGACAAAAACGTACGCAGGAGTCTTTGGGGTAGAAAAAACGGCAACAATAGAAATATTTGTTCAAGCAAGAGATTTGATTGACAAAGGTTTTACAATTTACGAAGGTGATTTCTTTACGTTTGCCGATCAAACTTTTGAAATTATTTCCTTCAACACCTTAAATAATATTTTTGGCCAAGAAGAATATGAGGTAGGTTACAAAATAATTGGGAATGCTGCACGTCTTGGACAATTTGATCCCAAGAACTTCCTAACGCCAAACAAGGATTCTGCTGGTCCTTACACAGAGACGCAAGTCCAAACCGTGTTTGAACAGCAAAGAGGTTTGCCAGAAACTCCAATTGATGGCGTTACAGGAGACGTCAGACAAATGCGCGATCGTCTTGGAGATCAAATGGCCCCAACAGCTCTCGGAGAAGGTCCAAGAGTTGTCACGGTTGAACCAGACGACAAGGTATCTTCTTTCTATAATGATGAATAAGGTAATTTATGCTAAAAGAATACATTGAAGAGTTGGTTAATGAAGTTCTTAGAGGGTTCAACCTAAGTAAGTTCAAATCTATTGCAGGTACAAACGAAAGAGAACAATCAAAAAACCCTCGGGAATATGAAGGGGAGATCCCGGAACTTAACTACGCCCAGAAGATGTTACCCTATTTGGGTCAAGGCACTTCCAGATCGACATTTGCTTTGTCTGGTGGGAAAGTTCTTAAAATAGCTACAAATGATGCTGGTGTTGGTCAAAACCAAGCAGAGGTTGAAATTTGGTCTAACTCTAAGTCACCTTACATCACACAAGTTTATGACAATTCTCCCGACTACAAGTGGATTATTGCAGAAATTGTTAAACCATTGTCAGAAAGTGAAATGATAAGCTATCTTAGTGTTGATGAATCGGTTTTGCAAGACATTACCTGGTTGACCCCCACAAGTATTGAAAGTGTAACAAGCAGATACCAGAACAAAATTGATGAAAAGCAGGCAATGATTGATGGTTATCAATCGAAAATAGACCGAGGGGAAGGGCTAGAACATTTAGAAGCAATGAAGAGAACGATGCAGTCTGGTTATCAAGTTCAGGCCAAGAGCCAGGAAATTTTAGATAATCAAACGTTATTGTCCTTTTTGGGAGGAATGATTGATCTTGTCAATAATCATGGTCTTTTGTGGGGAGATATCCACATTGAGCACTTTGGAAGAAATGCTCAAGGGCAGATTAAATTACTCGACTATGGATATAATGATGAGGTGCGTATAAAATATTATACTTCCGCTCCTTCTTCTCCTACTCCCTCATATTCAACCTAATATAATTTTATGCTAAAAGAATATATTGAAGAGTTGGTTAATGAAGTTCTTGGAGGGTTTAATCTTTCAAAATTCAAAGCTATTGCAGCTACAAATGAAAGAGAGGAAGGAACTGTTGGATATGACGGAGAGGCCCCAAGTGAAAGTCAAGCCACCGAAGCACCAGAAGTTCAGTATGCCAAGAAGTTGTTACCCTACATGGGTAAAGGCTCTTCCAGAATTACCTTCGCCCTGTCGAGCAGCAAAGTGCTGAAGATTGCTTTAAACCAAGCTGGAGAATATCAAAACCAAGCTGAAGTTGATATTTGGTCTAACTCCAGGTCTCCTTATCTTACACAGGTTTATGACTTCTCGCCTGATAATCGATGGTTAATAGCAGAAATAGTTAAAGTTATAGAACCTCAAGATTTATATAACATTTTGAATATTTCACCAAGAAATTTTGGTGAAGCCCTTTTTGCGCGACCAAATTCTATTGAAGAATTTAGAAATAACTACGAACACAGAAATGAGTTTCTGCTAAAAGATAATGCTTCGGTAGAAGCAGAAATTAGAACAACGCAAGAAAATGGTGGAAACCCTAGTAAGTTCTTGTTACGTAAAAGACAAAAAAATAAAGAAACCATAGCATCCAGACAATCGGTTTTGGACAGCAAAGCATTTATGGGTTTCTTTGAGAATATAATTAACCTTACTACAACGTATGGGATATTGTGGCAAGATATTCGTGTTGACCATTTTGGTAGGAACGTTCAGGGGCAAATTAAATTACTCGATTTTGGACTTGATTTAAAAACAAGCAGAGAATTCTACTAAAGTGAAAATTTATGTTAAAAGAATATATTGAAGAGTTAGTTAAAGAATCTCTAAGAGGATTTAGTATTTCCAAATTTAAGGCAATCTCGGACAATGCCGAAAGAAAGCCTGAAGATCCTGGTTATGGAGAGGATGACATACCAGGATACGACAATGTTTTAATGGCTCCAGAGATTGACTATGCTGAGAGATACCTTCCTATGCTTGGCGAGGGATCTTCCAGAATTGTCTTCGCCCTGTCAAGCGGCAAAGTCTTGAAGATCGCCCTTAACAAAGCTGGAGAGGGTCAAAATGGCGAAGAGGCAGAGGTTTGGTTTAAGTCTAGGTCACCTTACATCACGCAGGTTTATGACTTTTCCAAAAATAACAAGTGGATTATTTCAGAGATCGTTAAGCCGATAACTGAAGAGGATGTTGAGAGAATTCTTGAGATAGACAAATTTGTATTTTTAATGTTTCTTGCACAGCAACCAGCAAAACTTGAAGATATTCACTATGTTTTTCAAACAAAGATTAACTACTCAGAAGATGTTATTGAGACAAAAAAAGCAGAGCTAGAGTGGAGCGACAGTGCTGATGAAAACACTAAGGCAAAACTTCAAAGCGATATTGAATTTGAAGAGGAGCAAGCTAATATTTACAGAAATGCAATTAGTAATAAAGTTTTTACGGAGTTCATGAGCGTTATTATAAATTTGGTAAACACGTACAGCCTTCAGTGGAACGACATTAACAAAAATCATTTCGGAAGAAATGTTCAAGGGCAGATTAAGTTATTAGATTTTGGCTATAGTACCAATGTTGCAAACGATCACTACTCATACGAATTGTCTTAATTTATGCTAAAAGAATATATTGAAGAATTGGTTAATGAAGTGCTTAGAGGATTTAACTTTAATAAGTTTAGAGCTATTTCTGGTACTAATCATAGGGAAGATGATTATCACGTAAAGAAAGAATTGGAAAGACCTGAAAAGTTTTTGTCTAAATCTAAGGAACAGGAGTACGCAGAACAGTTCTTACCTTTTCTCGGCAAAGGAAGTTCTCGTGTTACATTCGCCTTTTCTGGCGGGAAGGTTCTTAAAATAGCTACAAACCAAGCAGGTTATGGCCAAAACAAGGCAGAAGTCCAAGTATGGACATTTACGCAGTCCTCAATTGTAACAGAAGTTTATGATCATTCGCCTGACTACAAGTGGATTATTTCAGAAATTGTTAAGCCTTTTCCTATTTTTGATTTTTTTAATAGTTTGGGAATAAACTATCATCAGTGGCAATTTATGGCGGGTTTATATAAATTAAGAAGTTTTGAAGATTTTAAAACGCAAATTAATGAAAAAATATTGTATTATAATGAATCTATTGTTTATTTGAATAAACAACTTGAAGATCCAAGAAAATTGTTTCCGTATGAAATTGCGAGAAATAAAGAAACAATAGAAGAACATCAAGTAGAAATTGAAGACCTACAGAATATATTTAGTAATGAAAAATTTCTTTCCTTCATGGAAAATTTAATAAATTTAGTAAATGGTCAAAAGCTTGAGTGGGGTGATATTGTGCCTAAACATTTTGGTAGGACTGTTAAAGGCGAAATTAAACTTTTGGATTATGGCTACAATGATGAAGTGTCGGACAAATTCTACTAAAGTCTCTTACTCGCCTTGTATTTATAACAAATGTCAACAAACCCTAAAGATACCGAAGAGAATAACGTCACTAGACAAAACATCCCTCAGCAAGACCCTAGTGAGAATATTGATGTCTTGCCAAGTGGTTATGGTAATGATGGCGGCGGCTTACCCACGGAAGATTATCAAATACCTTCTTGCGGTATAGAAGACTGCGACATAGCTCTGTTTAATTTATTTAACAAGACAATTAAGTTTAACACTCAGATTTACGGTGACGGTCAAAGTTCAATCTATTTGCAAAAACCAAAGGTTATCTTTGCCACTGGTGAGAAGTTTGCTCTTGCTAAGAAATTACGTCCACCAAGAGACAAGAATCAAGTTCTTATGTTGCCTGCGATTTCCATTCGTAGAATGTCTATTGAACAAACACCTGAAGACATGACTTCAAGAGGAATGAACCAAACGACAGGGGAGATTACAATCAAAAGAAGACTTTCCGAGAAGGATGACTTTTCTTTCCAAAATACAATCAATAAAATTGGCCTTAAAAATATGCCAAATGTTGGAAATTCTCTTGACGAAAACAAAACTGGCAATAAGAAGAATTCTTATGAAACAAGAGAAGGAATGATTTTAGCTCCACAACTTTCTCAAAACGTCTTTGAATTCTTCACAATACCACAACCACAATTTTTTACAGCAAAGTATGAAGTTGTTTTTTGGACAAACCATCACCAACACATGAATTATCTTATTGAGACTCTCATGTCATCTTATCTACCACAAGACAAGATGTTCAAACTTGGAACCGACAAAGGTTATTGGTTTATGGCCTATGTAGAGGACTCAATGACATCTCAGGACAACTTTGAAGACTTCTCTACGACTGAAAGAATTATTAGATACAACTTCAACATGAGCGTAAAGAGTTTCATCCTGGCTTCTTCGGGGCCTGGTAACATGATTCCAGTCAGGAAATATCTGTCTGCTCCGACCATTTCCTTTGAGATTGTCCAAACGCCAACAACAGATATTCTTTCGCAAAAAAACTTAGACGCGCCTCCACTAGTGAATCTATCGGACAGCAGATTCTTATTATCAGATATTAATGAAAAGGTCACACCGCCAGAAGATTCTGGACAGGTTATGCTTTTCAAAAAAATAGTTGTCGAGCCAGGCACAAATAAAAAATCTGTAAAGTACATTAAGCAAACAACAAAAAATAAAAAGAAAGGAGAACGTTCTTTTACAGCCTCGGATATTCAAACTCTACAAGAGTTTTTATATAACGAATCCAAGTAAATCGCTTCAAAAAAGCCAAAATCATCAACGTTTTCATTGGAAACACATGAAAAAGGTCAACAAAAAAATATAGTAAACGAAACCTTTGGCTCTAATTAAAACAAGGTTATAGCCCTGTCTATAGCAAAAATCATCTACAAAAATTAGAAGAGGATTAAATGACCGAGCAGATTTTTAAAGCACCAGGATTTTTTGATAGAGAAATTGACCTTACAAACGAGGTACAACGTCCAACTGGAATTCCTGCTGGTGTAATCGGCACTGCCGAAAGAGGACCAGCCTTCGTCCCACTCACGGTTGGATCTTTTCCTGACTTTACCACAAAGTTCGGTTCACTCAACTCCAAGATGCCAGGTTTATATGCAGCTAACTTGTTTCTCAAAAACAGGTTCTCCCTTACGTACATTCGTACACTTGGAGCAGGCGCAAACGAAACAACAGCAGAAATTGAAACTACAAGAGCAAGAGGGACTGTAACAAATGCAGGTTTTGCAATTACGTCATCTCCCGTTGGACATGCTGGGGATGGTCGTACTAACGCAACAGTTCAATTTTTAACAGCTCGACACGAAGTTTCTTCGGGAGAGATTTTGGGAATGCCTTTGTTCTCGGATAACGATTCATATTTTACAACAGGGTCGATGTTGGATGTCAATCTTGTCCGTGGAATGTTGTTTTCTGCATCTGGCTCCAGAGTTATGATTCTTAACCCATCAGAAAATTGGACAAACGTAGCAGACGACTTTGCAACTACAGATTCTAGCAAAAAGATTAAAATTGTTATTTCTTCCAGCGCAGGTGCTTCCTTTGCATCTACGGATGGCATTGCAGGAATTAAAATCTTGTCAGCTTCTTTTGACCCTTCGTCATCAGATTACTATGCAAAGGTTCTTAACACCGATCCAAATAAATTCAACGAAGAGAAACACCTTCTTTATCTCAACTTTGCAGTGGACAATGAACTTGCAACTCTTTCGACAGGTTCTAACGCAATCTGTATCGCAAGCGGAAGTTCAAACGTTTCCCTTAATTCTGGCGATGTAAATCTACCATTCAGAAATGCTTTTGGTAAATTTGACACAAGATACACAACTCCAACAACTCCTTCTTTCATCTCGCAGCCATTCGGTAATACAGAATATGATCTTTTCCGAATTGAAACGCTTGACGATGGCGCATATTCAAATAAACGTATTAAGATTTCAATTGCAAACATTAAGGCTTCTACAGATCCAAAGAATCTTTATGGAACCTTCGCTGTACTTGTAAGAAACTTTGGAGACGACGACGTTAGCCCAGAAATTCTTGAACAGTTCAACAACTGTACATTGAACCCAGACTCCGACAACTACGTTGCAAGAGCAATTGGAAATATTAAGGTTTACTTTAACTTTGACGTGGAAAATGAAGACGATCGTCGTCTTGTGCGTTCTGGTCGATATGCTTCCAGGTCACAGTACATTCGCGTCATTATGTCTCCAAGCGTAGAAAACAAGACGTTAAACCCAAATTGCCTTCCCTTCGGATTTAGAGGCGTTAAGACTTTAGGAACAAACACACTTCTTACGGATGCAGTAGGAACGGTTGGCGCTCAACGACTTACGGCTTCAGGTTCGGTCTCAGTCACAGAGGCAAGACTTATGCACGCTCTTGTTCCACCACTTCCATTCAGATTTAAGGTTACAAGAGGAGAAATTTCTACAACTCCAAGCTTTGTTGGTTCTCCAGGTGCTACAGAAATTGCAGATTCTCGTTACTATTGGGGTGTTAAGGTTTCCAGAAATAACAACAACATTCTTAACACAAACATCAATGGCGAAATCAACGACGGTGTTCGCGCCTACACGGCATTTGCTGGAATTGAAAAGCTTGATACCTTGGTAACAGGTAGTTCAGCAGACGTATTCAACAACAACAAATTTACTCTTGCAAAAGTAGCTTTGTCTTCAACAACGATTTCTGGACTTACTGCTTCCGTTGACGCACACATGAAAGAGGCTTCGTACCTCCGCAACGGAAACACGAGTCCTTCCGACTATAGAATTAACGATACATACTTGAATAGAGTAACGTTTGCAACGCTTTTGCAAACTGCTACACCAACAACCTTTAACAGATTTTCTGAATATGCCAAGTTTACCACAGTTGTTTATGGTGGATTTGACGGATTCAACATTCTTGACAAAGAACAAGTGGGAATGACCGACAAGGCAACTTCTGCTGAAACTGGTGGTGGTGCAAACGCTGCTTACATTTCACCAGGCTTTGGTAACAACCAATCGGGAACTTCTAAAAAGAATAACGCAGTTGCTTCCTTCAGAGTTGCAGCTAAATTGATGACAAACCCCTTTGTCTCAAATGTTAACATCGTAACAACGCCAGGTCAACGAGAACCCCTTGTAACCGATTTCGTTGCTGATGTAGTTAAGACATACGGTATGGCTCAATATCTTATGGATATTCCATATTATGACTCGAACTCAGTTCGTATTTTCGATGGTGAAACAAAGTTTGTGTCAGTTAACAGAACAGCAGACGTTTTTGAAACTCGCGCTCTCGACACAGAATTTATCTCTCCTTACTTCCCAAATATCGTAGTTGAGGATTCCACAAACAACAACCGAAGAGTTACGCTTCCAGGTTCGGTAGCAGCTTTGTCTGCAATAGGATTTAATGATAAAGTTGCATACCCTTGGTTCGCTCCTGCTGGCTTCAATCGTGCTTCCCTTGACTTCGTTAAGATGACACAAGTGAAGGTCTCACAGCCAGAGCGTGAGCGTCTTTACACTGTAAGAATTAACCCTATCATCAAGTTACCAAACGAAGGTTTCGTAATCTATTCGCAGCAAACGCTTGAGCAGGCTGGTTCGGCACTACAGTCGCTTAACGTACAGAGAATGATTATTTCGCTTAAGCAACAGATTCAGGCTGCTGGAAATCAGATCATTTTCGAACAACTTACTCCAGACCTTCGTTCGCGTTTCGTGAACTTGGTAAAACCAATTTTGGCAACAGTTCAAATACGAGATGGTATTGAAAGATTCGAAGTTATTTCAGATGAAAGAAATAACACGGAACAAGACATGCTAGCAAATCGTATGCGCGTTAATATCAAGGTTGTTCCAGTAAGAGCAGCAGAATTTATCGCAATTGACTTCATTATATCATCAAGCGGAATCACTTTCGTTAATTGAAGTTTGAGTCCCTGGCAAGCAAAACAAACCTGAGTAATATTTACTTCACATAGAGAATCAGAACAAGGAAAAAAAATGGCTTCAAATTCTAAATCAGCAGGCGTAACTGCCAGAACTTTTAACCAAACGGGTCCAACTGCCTTGTCTCCAATTGGCATTCCCGCTGGCGTTATTGGCACTTCAGAAAAGGGACCAGCCTTTGTGCCTGTTACGGTGCCAACGACTCAAGACTTCATCGTAAATTTTGGAAGAACCGGAGAGGGTGCCATTGATGGACCTTTGGCTGTTTCTGAGTGGTTAACATCACAACAAAGTGCAACTTTCATAAGAGTTCTTGGCATTGGCGATGGTAATCAAAGAGTTACTGCTGGAAACAATAAGGGTAGAGCAGCAAATGCAGGCTTCATTGTTGGAGAGAGACAACCACAAACGCTTCTTTCAGGCGCTCTTGGCCCAAACGTTTTTGCTGTTGCTCAATCAGGCGCAGACTTAGGTCCAGTAGGAAGAACTTATTTACTTGGTACATACATGAGTCAGTCGGCAGGTTCTACTATCTTTACTGAAGCTGGACTTTCTGCACAAGGCGTACCTGTCCTTCGAGGAATGGTCATGGCTGCTTCTGGAGTTGTAGTTACGCTGTCGTCTTCCATAAATGGAAACAACATAGTTCCAAGCAGAACGCTTGCAGCAGTTACAGCGAACATCAGAGGTGCAATGACTGGTGCTGTTGACCTATCTTTTGGTAAACAAGAGTTCGTTATGTTCTTAAATGGACACAGAGCGCTTGACTTGGAATATCCAAACTTTATTACTGCTAGTTTCGACCCAACGGCAGCAAACTACTTTGGAAGCGTCTTGAACAAAGATCCGTTGATGTCAGAAAAAGCCGGATATACACTTTACAGCCACTTCGACATTCATCCAGCACTTGCCGTTCCAAGCGGTTCCGGTGCATTATCAAGTGGTTTTGGAGCACTAGAAAGAATTGCATTCTTAGTCACAGGTTCGGCAACAAGAAATTCCGGTTCTACAACTTCCCCAAACTTTGAAAACTTTGAAGATAGATTCAAGCCTTCACAATCTCCTTGGGTTATTTCGCAATTGTTCGGCGGAAAGCCAGAGAATTTATTTAAAGTTTGGACAATTTCTGATGGCGCAGGCGAAAAGGTCAAGATTTCGATCGAAAACATTTCTCCAAGTTCTTCGGAACAAAATCTTTATGGAACATTCGATCTTCTTGTAAGAGATTTGTCTGATTCGGACCGTAACAGAATGGTTCTTGAACAACACCGAGGTCTATCGCTTGACTCTGATGCTCCTAATTATATTGGAAGAGCAATTGGAAACTATCGTCCATTTTATAACTTTGAAGCTCGCAGCGGAGAACAAAAGCTTGAAATCGAAGGCGAGTACACAAACAACTCAAGATACATCAGAGTTGAAATTGCAGATGCACTCAAGGATAAAAATGTTGATGCAACGGCACTTCCTTTTGGATTTAGAGGAAACCAACACTTGATGACTTCTGGTTCTGCACCAATTGGTGCATATACAGACACAGCCATTCTTGCTTCTCCAAACCCTTTCAACAGACTTGTACAGCCACCACTGCCAATGAGACAGAACTTGTCAAGAGGAGCAGTTGGTAATACTTCAGGAGACAGAGCACTTTTCTGGGGAGTTCAATTCGAGAAGGTTATTTCCGTATCCGAAACAAATGCGTCAACAGCTCTCAACCCGAGCCTTCTAAGTTACATGAAATATTTTCCAGCCTTCCACACGGAGTGGCAGAATGTTGTAGTTAGAGATAATCCAGATGTCTCTGATACTGTGGCAAACGGTATTATTGATGCTGACAGATTTAACAACAACTTGTTCTCTTTGGGCAAGATTAGAGTTCCATTTTTGGCAGCTTCTAACACACCTGACATGAATTCACTTGAAAACTGGGTTTATGTTCGTGCTGGAAACATTGTTACGGGGACTCCTGTCGGTACACGTGCCTTGACCGTAGAGGACTTGAAAGATCCAACCGTACGTCAAGTTGCAAAATTCTCCTTCTTTGTTGAAGGCGGATTCGATGGTGTGCGCGTGTTCGACAAGGACACAGCACAAATTTCAAATAAGGCTGTGGTTGAAGAGTTGTTGAACTCAAACCGTCTTTTGTCTTCTGGGCCTTCGGTTAAGTCGTATGAGCGCGCTCTTTCTGTAATTTCCGATGTCACGGAAGTAGACATTCAGTTGTTGGTAATGCCTGGTATTCGTCACAGATACCTCACAGATCAAGCTACTGCTGTTGCCGAGACAAGATTCGACGCTCTTTACATCATGGACATTGAAGAAAGAGATACAGCAAACACAACAATTTCTTCGGAAGATCAAATTGTTTCAGTTAGAAACACGGTCAACAACTTCAGAGCACGTGGAATTAACTCTTCCTTCGCAGCAACATTCTTCCAAAATCAGATTATCAGAGACAATATCGCAAATGTTGTTCGTGAAGTTCCTCCCTCTGTTGCTGTACTTGGTGCCTTCGCGAAGAATGACGCCATTGCTCACCCTTGGTTCGCTCCAGCAGGCTTTGCAAGAGGCTCGCTTGACAATGTGCAGGAGTCGGCAGTCAAGCTCTCCAGAGAGAACATGGATGACCTTTATGCAGTTGGAATTAACCCAATCATCGGATTTCCAGGTTCGGATGGAACGGTTGTTTGGGGTCAGAAGACACTATTGGCAACACCAAGTTCGCTTGAAAGAATTAACGTTCGTCGCCTTCTATTGACGCTTCGTCGTCAAATTAGAAAAGTTGCAAACAGATTCTTGTTTGAACCAAACAGAGCAACAACCCTTGCTAGATTCTCTCAATTGTGTAACCCAATTCTTAAGAGAATTCAAGATCAAAAGGGTGTTTCGCAATACCTTGTCAAGATTGACACAACAACCACAACTGAGGTTGATATCCAAAACAAGACCATTCGCGGAAAAATTCTTATTGTTCCAGTGAGAAGCCTTGAGTTCCTTGAACTTAACTTCACGCTAGCAAATAATGGTAACTTCAACATCGCCTGAGAGTAAAGAGTAATTTAGGAATTAATCATGAATAAACTTGATGTAAAAAAAATAATCAAAGAAGAGGTCAAAAAGTCTCTGCTTGAAAACAGAGAAGCTAAGAAGGTTATTTTAGAAAGCCGCCTTCTTATTATTAATGAAATGATTTCTCTTTCGGAAGCGGATTTCATTAACCGAGCAAAACAATGGCTTAAGTCAAAGGCTTTCGGTGCCGAACAAGGCGTAAGAGACACGGTTAAAAATAGCGTAATGGTTAATCCGGAAAAGATTGTTTCCGATCCTAATTCTGTACAGAAAATTCTTGACACAGCAATCAAAAATGCACAGTCACAAATTACCAAATTTAGGTCACAAACGCTACAAACATCAACAAGCATCAACAATCTTCAAGACAATATTTTTGACCTTTTTGGAAAGTTTTTCAATCTTCTTGATTCAATTCCACAAGAAAAACGTGGACAGTATGAAAGAGAAGTCATGAAAGTTGTTTCTGTATTTTACAATCTCTTGATGGAAGAAAAGAAGAGAATTGAAGTTTACATTTCTGCTCTTGCGAGAGAAGCATCAACTCAGGGTTATAACATGGGTTCTTCGTCTCCTGAAATGTCCTCATATTCAGGTGCCAAAATTTCCCCAACTACCCAAGCTACTCAAGGAAAAGCAGCCGTTGGCGGATCTGCTTTAATCCCACAAGGAGTGCGTGAATCTTTGGATGTAAAAAAAAAAGTAATTGTGCCAAGACCTCAAATGTCTATGTCGTCAAATGAAGAGGAAGCTTCGTCGCCTGTAGATTTAAGTGACCTAGAAAGGCCACTTGAATCACTTATGCACAAAAACAAAATACCTTGGTTTTCCATGGGCACAAGGTCATCAGGCGATCAACAAATACTTATTATTAAAATGTCATTGGATAATAAGTCAAATTGGCTTGACGGTATTCTGCACAATTCTCGATGGGCTCAAGCAAGCATTGAGTTGCATAAAGGTGTTTATACAGTAGAGCAAAGATATGGAACAATAAAGCCAATATTACGTTCTGCTAAAGTATTAACTCCAGAGGCAGCTTTTGGAAAGTTTGAGAAATGGCTTTCACAGGTTCAAGTTTAAGGTATAAAAGGATTATAAAATGACTACGAAAAAAATTGGAATTGATGAATTGAGAGCGATTATCAAAGAAGCAATCGCTGACCACAAAGAGAAAAAAGAGTCTGCTTCCGACAAGAGAATCAAGACTACAAAAGACAAAGAAAAATCAAAAGAGAAAAAGTCTGAAAAGCTTTCTGAGATTCAACTTCGTAATTTGGTAAAAGAATCTATTTCGAAACAGATTTCTGAAATGATGGCTAGTGACACGGCTAAACCAAAAGTAGTTGTGCCAAGACCTCAAATGTCTATGTCATCAGATGACGAAGTTTCCTCACCTTCTTCTTCGATGCCAAAGGAAGGCGATAAAGTTCAACTAGCTTCTGGAAAAGAAGCTTATGTCGCCAAAGTTTCTGGAGACATGGTTTTCGTGACCATTGACGGAATCAAGATGGTCGCAGTTCCAATGGACTATGTGAATGTTATTGCTGATGACCCATCTAGTGAATTCAATGCCGTTAAGGCGCCAGATGAGTCCGAAGACGAACGCGCAGGTACTTTGGATAAATACCTTGATAGACCTTTCCTTAACAAAGACACAAGAAACTCGCTTGAAAAGGAAAGAGGCGAAATTCAAAGTCGCAGAACTGCTGGACCTATGGCTGCTGCCGCTGCCAGAGAAGAAGAAGAGGCTGCAAGATCTGGTCGTATTGCCAAAGTTAAAGTTGACGGACTTACAGAATCCAAGAAGAAGTTGGCAGCTAAGAGAAGAAAATAATTTTTTCTCACACGAACCATACAAAATATGGAAAAACTGCTGGCGGGTTTATTTGGAAAGCAATACTTACTAACTTAGGAGAATAATATTATCATGGCTACAACTTTAGATGTTACTGAGATGCTACCAACAAAGTTTCAAACTATTGGAAAGCGTCACTTCCTTTTGGCAATCGAAGGAATAGATTCCTTCCTTGTAAAAACCGGAGCCCGCCCAAGCATTTCTACTGAAGAAGTGGCAATCAACTGGATTAACTCCACGAGATATATTGCTGGCAAAACAACTTTTGGCACAATGGAGGTAACCCTTCATGACGCTATCGCACCTTCTGGGGCACAACAGGTTATGGAATGGATTCGACTTTGCTTTGAGTCGGTGACCGGACGTTCGGGTTACGCAGACTTCTACAAAAGAGATATCCAGATTAAAATGCTTGATCCAGTAGGAACGGTCATTCAGTTGTGGGACATCAAGGGAGCTTTTGTCACAGAAGCTAACTTTAATGAAGTCACATACGAAGGGTCAGATCAAACGGAAATTTCTTTGACGATTCGATACGACAACGCTGTACTTGTCTACTGATTTTTTTTCTTTCTCTCTCCTAAACAAACATAGAAACGCTTTGGAAGAATGTCTTCCAAAGCTTTTTTGTTTTCTTTTTATGGTCAACATCTATTTAGTTAAATGAAAACATTTAAAGAAATTGTTAGAAGAGTCCTTTCCTTTCACCTATATTTTGGAGCATTACTTGCGGTAGTAATTCATGCCTTGTGGGGACGTAAGAGTTGGTGGGTTGATGGTGTTTTTGTAACCGAATTGCATCCTGACTCCTGGCCAATGAGAACTTGGTATAAACCTTGGGGCGGAACCTGTTTTGGTTATGGAATTATGTTAGCGCCAGAAATGCCAACATACACACTTATGCACGAACTTGTCCACACGAAGCAACTTGAGTCTGCTTCGGCAGGAGGTTTTCTTCTAGGTTTAATCTGTTCTGTTGTTACGCTTAATGTTCTTCCGCTAGTTGTTTGCTGGCTCATGACTGGCGTGCTAGTATATGCTGGAGGTTCCCTCATCTCGTTCTTTAGAGGTGAATCAAACGCGTACAGATACAACCACCTTGAAGAAGCTGCAAGAGCAGTTGGCGAACAAATGGACGCAGCGGCGATTGCTAACTCAAAGTAATATAGATAAATGTAATTTTTACTATATTTAAAACTTGTGAATGAAAAATATCTAAAAGAATACATCTTGTCTTTAATCGAAGAACATTTGAAAGAAAATCTTTCTCCGCATGGTTATCTTTCGAAAACAAATCGTCCGCTAGGTACTCAATCTTGGGATCCACAGAAACAAAAAGATTTTGCTACTCAAAGAGCGATTGACATGTACACTAAAAAAGAACCTGCTGTCAACCCAGATCCGGAAAAGCAGGCATACATTGATCAGCTACGTAAAAATCGTCAAGAAGAATATGCTGTTCAAGATGAACATAACAAAGATGTAAAGACAAGAGTCGTTCAACAACCAGGTCAGGCGCAGAAGCAACAAGTGCAGACAGTTGTTCCGCAAAAATAAAGCTTAAAAGGGAAGTGTGTCCAAGTGAATATTACAAAAGAAGCTCTACAAAAACTTATAACAGAATGCGTTGACCAAAAGATTAATGAAATGGCAGACGACATGCCGCTTGACCTTCGCTCTGTTGGCGTTCGTTGGGACAATATGAAATATCTTGCTGGCAAAGGGAAACTTACAGGCAAGTGGGCTGTTATTATGAAGGCTTATATTGACTGTGGAGAAGACGAAGATAGAACTCTGGCAATTCTAAAGGCTGCGGCAGCTACACTGGAAGCTAATAAAACCAGGAAGCCACAAAAGCCACCGGAGACTATGGCGTCACAAGCAGAACTCACAGACTTTTCAAAGTTTTAATAAATTTCAATACAAACATATTTACTCCCAGAAGACTTGCTTTATAAAGAAGTCACTCTTCTGGGAGTTTAATTTATGAACGAAAATGAGTCGAGAGATATAAAAAATGCTATCTTTGCAGCAAAGGAAGCAGCAGCGGCACGTGCAGCCAGTGGTGGTGCACCAACGATGTCAAAAGAAGAACATTTTAAGAAGAGTTTTGGGCTTGATATTCCAGTATCAGAAGTTCCACTTCCTTCGCTTGGGCTAATTTATCCACTTGATCATCCATTAAACAATCAGAAAGTTGTGGATATTAGAGGAATGACGACAAGAGAAGAAGATATTTTAATGTCCAAGGCTCTTATCCGTAAGGGTACAGTCATTACTGAATTAATCAAGTCGTGCATGGTTACACCAAACGTAGATGTTCAGTCCCTTATTGGTGGCGACAGAAATGCACTCATGGTTTCTGTTAGAATTCTTGGTTATGGCTCCCTTTACGAAGGCGAAGCTGTGTGTCCAAGTTGTGGTCACAAGAATACAATCGCGGTTGAGTTAAATGCTCTTGACATTAAAGAGCTTGAAGTCGAACCAGTTATGCCTAACGAAAACAGATTTGCCTTCTTTCTTCCAAGGTCGGGGAAAAATATTGAATTCAAATTTATTACAGGTCGTGAGGAAGAAGAAATGCTTGCAGCTATGGAAATGCGCAAAAAGAAGGGCATTAGCGTAGACAGCGTAATCACTACACGTCTTCAGTATTCTATTATTTCCGTTGAAGGAGCTACAGACAAAGCTACAATCAATAATTTCATATCATTTATGCCAGCAATGGATTCTGCTGCCCTTAGAAGTTATATGGATAAGGTTGAACCAGGCGTTGACATGAAGTTTGATTTTACCTGCAAAGAGTGTAATCACTATGAGGAGATGCCCCTTCCTTTGGGGCCTACGTTTTTTTGGCCTAACGCCAGAAAATCGTGAACAACTCATCTATGAACCTTTCTTTGCTTTAAATGTACATGCTGGGTGGTCTTGGGAACAGTTTTACAACTTTCCCATTGTTGCCCGCAGGTGGTTTATAAAACGACTCAATGAAGAATTCCAAAAGGCTCAAGAAGAAGGAAGAGCACCGCCATCACAGGCAGCAGCGTACAACTCCCCGGAACATAGAGCCCTAACGGGAAAATCCAGAAGTCACGTACCCGTAAATCAAAGAGGAAAATTATTTTAACTAAGTAATCCCAAAGCATCTAAGGCAAGGTAAGCAGCATCAAAACCTCTTACCTTGCCTTTTTTCATTAACTCTCTAAATTCTGTCAAAGGCACAAGAACCACTTCTAAAAATTCATTTGGGTCAAGGTTAAGTTCTTTTTGAATTTCACACTCTGTTGCAAGAAAAGAATATCTTCTACCTGTCGAATATGGATTATATGGGAAAGATGCTAGAAAAATAACGTCTCCGTGAACGTGTGCCCCGGTCTCTTCTTGAAGTTCACGTCCAGCAGCTAGGTTAGGATCTTCTCCCTCCTCAAGACCACCGCCAGGAAGTTCTAATTCAAGTTCCTCAGTACCAGCCCTAAACTGTTTCACGCAAATAACTTCTTGTGTCCTTGTTAGAGCAAATATCTGAACACTGTCTTTTGCATGGTCAATGAAAAAGTTTTCTGTCATTCCATTTGGAAGAGTGAAAGTCTTAAGAATAATTCTTTTGTCATACCCAGATTCTTTATCGACAATCTTAAACTTCTTCTCTTTAATTTTTTTAAAATGAAGATCCATCATTAATATCTTTCGCTCTGTAAATTAGAAATCACAAATCAGAGAGGCCAAATTTTCTTTGTTAGGGTTAAAAATCTCTCTGCTGTCATATTCTTTGCATTAAGCTTGTTGATAACCGAATCAATCGTTGCTGAAGGGTTGTTAATCTCGTCCTGGAATGCCTTAGACGCCGCTAAAGCTTCTGCAATAGCTCTGAGTTCCTCTGGTGTACCTCTGACCTTTAAAAAGGCTCCTGATGAGTTTTTGCCAGCTAGGTAAGCAGCCATGGCAGCAAAGAAAATCTTTCCTGTTGTGGATAAAGAACTAACACCCTCACTTAGGTTAGAAAGTGAAGGCTTAGAATCTTGGGGTTTTGCCTTTTTAGACGAATTTTCTTTTTCCATTTTTAGCTTCGTTTCTTAATGTACTGAGTAATTATTACAGCGCGAACTTTACACAGTTCATAAATAGGTAAAATGTGGCTATAGACAATCTAAAAATTGCCGAATCGATAAAAAAACTCCAAGAGAGCATTCTTGGCATTCTTGAATCGCAGGCAAGGTCACAGAAAAATCAGCTAGAAATATCTAAACAGCTTGCAGAAAGTATTGCAAGTGTCGCGACTAATTCTGGAAATGCTACAGATAATTTACAAAAAACTCAAGAAAGTATCGAAAGAGCGGCTGAGGCTGCCGAGAAGCTTGGTGGCTCTAAAACTATGGACATGTTTGCCGGTAGCACCAAAAAAGCTGGAACGGGCGCTCAGTCGTTAAGAAAAAGTCTTGGTTCTGTTGCCAAAACAATGCCTGCCTTCGGAAAATTTGCAGGCATGTGGGAGGGCTTTGCCTCTGGCGTAGTTGCTTCTGCTAATGCATTCAGATTATTTGGCAGTATGGCTGGGGATGTTTTAGGCGTTTTAGCCCAAGTGGCAGTTGGTATTATTTCTTTTCCATTTAAGTTGTTATCTGGAATAATTGACTTTGCCTCAAAAGGTGGAGGAGACTCTGGCTTAAGGCAAGCTCTCGAAGATATTAGAAAAGAATTCGGTTCTCTCAAAACTACTTCAGGTGGCGCCATCGTAACTATTGCAAGAAGCATGAAAGGGGAACTTGCAAACACAGGTTTATCTGCTTGGAGAGTTTTTGGAAACTTAGCTGAGAGACTCAAGGCTGTTGCAGAATATGCAAAAAACTTAGGGCCACTATTTGGAGTATTGTCTGCGCAATTTGTTAAAAATGGAGAAGCTCTTGGTGCTTACTTTAAGGGTCTAGGTTTGACAGAAACGGGCCAAAAGGCTGTTGCGAGTAGGTCACATGCCCTTGGTCAAGAAGTCACAGAAGTCACTAGACAGATGACGAATTTTTCTATACAACTTGGAGCAGAGTTTGGCTTGAGTGCAAAGGAAATTTCTCGTGACATGGGAGACATGATGGGAGACTTTGAAAACTTTGGAGGAATGGCTCCACAGGTTCTTGCCCAAGTTTCCGTTTATGCTCGTCGTTTGGGTGTTGACATTAAAGGTCTTTTGGGAGTTATTGGTCAATTTGATAATTTTGAAACAGCAGCAACTTCGGCAGCACAACTAACGCAGGCTTTTGGTATTCAGGTTGACGCTCTTGAAATGTTGAAGGAGCAAGATCCAGCAGCAAGAACAGAACGTTTAAGAAAAGCCTTCTTTGCCGCAGGCAGGTCTGTTGAAGGAATGAACCGCCAGGAACGTGCACTCCTTGCTACGCAAACAGGATTGGAGGCAAGTACGCTTGATTTAGTTTTCTCTTCAAAAAATCAAGGATTGTCCTACGACCAAGTTAAGAAAAAGTCGGATGGCGCTCGAAAGTCACAACTGACCCAAGAAGAAGCTATTTCTAAACTTTCAGATGCTATTGAAAGAATGGTAAAGTCTGGTTCCGGTCCAAGCGGAGGATTCTTTGAAAGATTTTTCCAAGGATTTGAGAAGGGTATAACAAGGTCTCAAGACTTCCGGCTACTAATGATAAATATCAGGATGGCCTTGCGGCAAACTTATAGAGCTGGTATTGAAGTCGGTAGAATGTTTGTTAGTATGTTTCCTGGAATTGAGGGAATAACTAAGGGTTTAGCAGGTCTTTTTGATCGAGAGAAATTCAAAAAGATGACTGGTTCACTTAAGAATATTTTTCAGACTTTCTTCCAAAGCCTTACAGGGAACAACTCCAAGGCATCTTTCCATAATTTTATGGAAAATCTTAAGACTATGTTTTGGAACTATTTTGATAGTTCTTCCGCCGAAGGTCGAGGAATCTTGGACGGTATAAAAAGCTTCTCTAAGGCTGCTTCTGTTATTATCGCCGGAATGATTGGAGAAATTGCCAAGGGACTTACTACAGGTATTTCTTTCATTACCGAGGTACTATCAGGACGTACAAAACTTGGGATAGGTTCAGCAGATGGACCTATGGGATTTATAGGAGAGCTTTTAGGGCCAATTGTTGATTCTATCAAAGAAGCTTGGCCACCAGTTGTAGCCGCATTAACGAAACTTTTTGAAGAAGAAATATGGCCCAAAGTAAGAGATTTTCTTTGGGATAACGCAGGCACGATTGGTACATTGCTGTTTGGACCTGGACTTCTTAAGGCTATTTTTGGAGGTTTGACTGGGGGTATAGCGGGAATTGGAACAACGGCTGCAATAGAAGGCACTAAAGCTATATTTTCTTCGGATGGCGTAAAAGGAGCCATGAAGACTGGAATGGAACGTCTTATTGGTTCTGCAACAAGTGCTGGAACTGCGGCTGCTACACAAACCGCTGCTGCTACGGCTGGCTTAGGAACGGCGTCTAAGGCTGCTTCTGCGGCTGCTGACGTGTCTTCAATGATTAAAACAGCCGCAGTTATAACTGTTGGTGTTGGCGCTATAATGTTGGCGATTTTTGTTCTTGCTGAACTCATGAGGGCGAGAGACTTGACGCCAGAACAAATGTTTACTGCTGCTGGCGTTATGGCTATAGCCGGTTTGGTTGTAATGGAAATTTCTGCTTCAATAGCCATTATGAGCTTAGCAGGTCAAGTTCTACAAGGCACAATTCTACAAGCTCTTGCGGGTCTTGCTGCTATAGGTCTTGTTGGCGCTGGTATGGTTTATGGAATAGGTTATTTGGTGGAGACGCTAAAAGACTATCAACCAGCGCAAGTAAATAATGCTCTTAATGCCATGGTTGCTGGTTCTGCATTTATTCTAGCAGCAACGGGCGTTGTTATTGGAGCAATGGGAATCGGAGCACTTTTGATTGGTACTGGCGGGACAGGAGTTCTTGCCTTGGCTGCTGGTTTGGCTACAGTTGGTCTTGTGATAGAGTTAATGGTAGTAGAGATTGAAAATATTATTGATCAGGTAGGTTCTTTTAGTATTCCAAGTAATTTTGATAGAAACTTTCAAATATTCACAGACGTAATGGAGTCCGTTGGAACCTTCGGTAGTATGATAGCAACAATTGCGCAAAGTTCTTCGAACTCTTCTCTTGCTGGTTGGATTACAGGTTCAGGAGCAGACGATCAAATTAGAACACTTGAAAACCTTAGAGGCTTTATGACCGACATGGCATCAACTCTCAAGGGAATTGTTTCGGATATTCTTTCACAGGTTGGTTCTTTAAATGCTGCGCCAGCAGAACTTCGAAAGGCAGAACTTTTCTCAACGATTATGGGTGCTTTGGCAGAGGCAGCGCACAATTTTGTGCCACCAGATAGCTTTATGAGAGAAACTACTATTTTGGAAGGTTTCCAAGGGCAAAGCATTGGTTCAAGACTTACTCAACTTGGAAGTTTTATTACCACAGTAACGTCAGCACTTTCCGAAACTTTAAAAACTATTGTATCGCAATTTGTCGTGATAGCTGCTACTGCGGGTGTAACGCCAGAAACCAAGGCTGCATTTGAAATCGTTGGTGATATCCTATCAATGCTTGGTCAGCTTGCAAACAACTTAATGAGAGTTGTTAACACTCAATACAGTGGCAGCACTATTGAACAACTCAAAGAGCGCCTTCCTGCGATAACCGAAATGGTTGGCCAGATGATGAACTCTTTGTTCGGAGAGGGTTCGGCTGGCTTAATCTCTACTATTGGTAGAGTTATGACAATGATGACTTCTGGATTATCCAATATGACCTCTGCCGACGTTAATAAACTTAAAACGGTTGGTCCAGTTTTAAGTAATGTATTTTCCGCTATTGCAACAATTGGCGGTGCTGTGGCTGAAGTAGCAGGTATGATTAATGGAATGCCTGCTGAATCTCGTGCGGGCGCTCTTGGTACGGTAAATGCTATAATCGGCACTATGATGGGCGGCATTGGTACACTTATTGGCACAACCATGGTGCAAGTTAGAACTGTATTTGCTGGAATGTCAGGTCAAGACAGAACAAACATCACGTCTGGTGTCAATGCCTTTAAGGCAGTCCTAGAGGCCATTTCAGTATTGCCAGCTACAATAAAAGGTCTACAAGATGTTTTCAAAAATGAAGAAGGAAACATGGACTATACAGCAATGAGAACGAGTTTTGGAAATATGCTCTCATTGTTTGAAGGTGGTGGTGGAGAAACAGGCATTGTGCAATTTGTTAAAGGAGTTGGACAATCTCTGGGTGGTATTGAAACATCAAGAGACCAAGTATCAAACATTGCTAAACTAGCAACTAATTTCACGAAAATAAATGACGTTCTTGGTTATGTTAAATCAATGACAGATAACGTTCGTTTAATTGAGGGAGAAAACATGGCTAGTGTTCGAGGAGCTATTACCGACATGGTGACTTCAGTTAACGGCATTTCTGCTGATCTTAATCGCGTACAAGGTTCTGACATAACCACAAAACTTCATGGCCTTGCAGGTAATTTGGGCCTTGGGTCAACAGATGAATTTACAATCAACAACAGAAACTTCGACATTAAAGTTAAAATCAAAGTTCAAATTGATGCGGCGGAACTTGAAAGAGTTCTTGTTACCAGAGAAGGAAACACTTTTCAGCACAATCCTTAAGATAAAACTAAAAATAAAGATAACAATGTCAAAAATAAGCGATGAACTCAAAGAAAGTAAACTTTACGAAAAGATTACTGCAAACATGTCAAAAGAAGAAGTTGTAATAATGGAAAAAGCTGTTGCGGATATTTCCAAGCTTTTTGAAGAAGAAATACTTGGAAAATTAAAAAAACTGAAACGTGAACCCAAGGATATTTAATATCCACTATGGCCATTGAAGACTCAGATCCAAGAAACCCTCCAAGACTAATTCCAGAACTAACAACTTCTGGCGAAGGAAACACTTCGGTTATAGGAGTGGACGATTTGGTTCCAAGAGAGAAACGTCGTCTTGGGGACTATGCTTCTTATATTACTAAAGTTGTTTTTAAAAACGAATATCCCGTGGCTCCCGGTTCGACCGGACTTACCTTAACAACCCCAAATGGTAATCCCGCTCCAATTTCCGACTCAACAAACTTTGCTGAAAAAACCTACCTCAATACTTTTGATGGTTCTGAGTCTGGCCAGCGTGCAAGGTCTTTGTTTGAGCAAACATCAGAATCCGGCTTACTTGATACAGACACAAAGTTTGAAATTAAAAAAGGTAAGTCGGACGATGAAAAGCGTACAGGTACAGAAATTTTTAGAGAAATTGACGTACTGAGAGGTCAAGCTGAAGTTCCTAGACGTGTAGAAGAAGTTCTTGAAAAGAATAATAGATTCTCTGAAAGAAAACCTGCATACAGGAGTGGCCAATTTGAAGGAGTAGAAAATTCTCTTGGTTCTTTAATAATACAACCAGAGTTGGGGCAGCACCTACCTGGAAAATTCCCAGGTAAAAAGTCAGGTGATGGTTCAGACTTCACAACTATTTCTTTTGAAAAACTAAAGCATTTTGGTATGATGACAATGCTAAATGCCAGCGGTGAAGCAAACATACCTATTCCTGACGAAGATGACAACAACTACCTTGAAATTCTTGGTAGAAACGTTTCAACTGCTATACCTGGTATCGCACGTCTTGGAAAAAGAGTAGAAGTGACAAGGTTTGATGGAGTGAAGATTTTAAATCAAATCGAACCAACCTTCAAGAAGGACATTAGAGACGCTACTTTGCAAGGAAGGACCATTCTATCCTATGGTAACGTAAACTCCGCTCTTGCGCCATTTATGGGCTTAGTAGGGGCTGCTTCAATCAACTCGGCGGCTGTATTGGGGCTCACTGTGTCCGCAATGCTTCGAGCTTTAGCAGCAACGGTTAATTTTCAACCTGGAGATGTACAGAGTTCTGTTATGGGGCCTCAAGAGAGCGCTTCAATTTCTCTCGATAGAACACTAAGGCTTGGCCACTTTGAAAGAAATTATAGACCACAAAACGAAAATTCCGGTCTTAATATAGTATCCACAAGTTATCCTTATTTTGACTGCGTTGAGAGAGGAATTGAACTTTTCTTTATTGGTCAAATTAATCGAGGTGACCTTGGTTCGACAACAAATCAAATTCAACATCTTCATGGCTACTACAATGTAATTTTCAGAAATCTTACCAGAAATACTTCTGACTTGATTTTGGGTCTTATTGGACAGTTCAATGTTGGTTCTACCGACTTTGGTAAATCGGCTTATGACGTAGACCCAAATTTTGGTGGAACAGACAACGTAATCACTGACCTTGCTGAAACAGCGCTTGGAATTATTAAAATTGTAAATTCGTCCAAACTTTTGAAGTTCATGAATATTCTTGCAGTCATGGGAGAAATTTCTTATGCTTCTGACACAGAAAACAATACAGTTGATGGAATTTCCGATGATAGTCTTCTTGTTGTGGGGTCAGGTGACTTTGCTGGAGTTGTCACACCTAAAATTAGTGTTCTTCACGCTAAGTCAAGACTTACCGATCAGTTCGGAGGAAAGTTAGCTTGGGGTAAATCTACTGTTAAATCAATGTATCTTCTACCAAGTACCTTACTTAAGGGTGGTTTAGATTATGATGCGCATGACAATAGGTTTGCTGGCCTAGGTGCAGGTGTTAAAGGTTTTCAATTAGGTAGCAACAGATTAGAAGCAGAACAAGTTAAAGCAATGGAAACTTATCTTGAAGCTGACTATATGCCTTTTTATTTTCATGACCTTAGAACAAATGAAATTTGTTCTTTCCACGCATTTCTTGAAAATGTGTCAGACCAGTATTCTGTTGATTATTCGGAAAATGAAGGTTATGGAAGAATTGGAAAAGTTTATACGTACAAAAACACAAACAGAACTATCGATCTATCTTTCATGGTTGTAGCAACTAACGAAGATGACTTTGATGAAATGTGGATTGGTATTAATAAATTAATAACGCTTCTTTATCCTCAATATACCAGCGGACGCGCAATTGCAACAGGAAATAATTCATTTATTCAACCATTTTCCCAAGTAATAGCAGCAAGCCCAATGATTAGACTTCGCCTTGGAGATATTTTCAAGAGTAACTATAATAAATTTAACCTTGCAAGAATCTTTGGAATTGGGTCGCCAGACTTTCGTTTAGAAAGCGAACAAGAAAATAGCGAAACCCAGGCAAATTTGGTTAGAGAGGCAAATCGAGTTAATCAAATAATGCAAGCAAATCGTAGATCGCAAATAAATGGCATTTGGGCAGCAGATGATTTTGCTTACCTAAGACCTAATTTTGGAGGTTCAATTAGAGGTCAACAAAATAATTATGAAAAAGTTGAACCTATTGGTCAACCTGCGAGAGGTCTTCGTCAAGCAAATGCGACAGGTAGATTCTTGCACATAACAACACCAACGAAAATTAAAATTGTGAATCCGAATGGTAATATTCGTGCTGGTAGACGCGGTATTACGCACCCCGTTACTTTTGAACTAGTAAATCCTCTTAATGACACTCAGAGCGGACTTCATACCTGCGACAGAGAAGCTTTGTCGCCAGATGATGCTAGTTTGTTAAGAGCAGCACAAGAGCAAGTTAGACAAAATTCTTCACCTACACCAGAACGTACAGACGAAATTAGCCAACAAGCAATAAATACTTTCTTTGACGAAAACACAAATCCTGTATTTAAGAGCTTTGAAAGCGTCAGAGGTAAAGGTCTAGCTGGATTTATCAAAACGTTTAACATGGAAATTGACAACAAATTCCCTTGGGAAACCGTTGGAATAAACAACCGCGCCCCAAAGATGGTTAAAATTACAATGCAGTTCCTACCAGTACATGACCTTCAGCCTGGTATTGACTCGAATGGTTTCAATACAGCGCCTATTTATAATGTCGGTAAAACAAATCGTAAAATTAATTCTGATACTGCTTCTTCTGATGTACTTGATACTGAAGAAAGAAAATATTTCTCAGATACATTTCTGGATAGGTCAAGGTCAAGTTCATGAGAAGATATTCGAGAACTCCAGCAATTAATCTTGGATATTCCTATGGAACTTCCTACATGATTCCTATTATCAGAAATGGAATTGCAAATGGAACAATCCGTTTTGAAGAGACAATTTTGGACGAAGCTGAAAGACTTGACATTATTGCAGGAAAAGTTTATCAAGATGGTCTTTTGTGGTGGATTATTGCAGCCGCAAGCGATATTGGAAATGCCTTGCAGGTACCACCAGGAACGAGAATAAAAATACCTAATCTTTCTGACATAGCAAAGTTTGCGAGTTAATTTATGCCAACAACCCAACAAAAACTATCTGAGAGCGTTAACAGACTTTCAAGATATTTTGGCCTTTATACAGCGAGAGATCTCTCAGGAAGAATTGCTATGGAGCAACTTCAGGGCATCTCTGGGTTGGCCAGCAATGCTACTTTTTCTATTCCTGTTCCAAGCATAGAAGTTACAGAATTGGTTGCTAGCGTTATTGACACAACCGAAGGTTCATTCACAGTTAAAGACCTAATACAGCGTTTAAATCAAAACATGACCCAAACAGATGAGGAAACTTCAGGGTCAGCAACGGTTATAGAAAGATTTAACAAGTTTATTGAGATCGTTTCACCAGTAAGTCCTGGCATTACGGGCGCGCCTGCTGAATCTGACGACCCTGATTCGCCAACTACAGACATGAAGAATGTATATACAAGCGATTTTGTTAATTTGGACCGTAGCAACGCAAACAAAGACTCTTCTCCACATTTGTCAGTTATTAAAATAAATAATGTCAGAGTCACTCCAGCGGCAAAAAACGCTAATGCAGTTACAATCTTTTTGAATGGTATTCCTTCTGTAGAAATGTCAAGAGCGGTGCCTTATCTTGACGTCAGACTTATCTTGCCAGGCAGTCCAATTTCTGCTAATCAAACTCTGCAAAATCTTTCTTTATTTAGATTTCTCGAAGGAAATGTTAGAATTGATGATAATCCAAGTTCCAATCGTTCTATTATGGCCCTGGCAAACAAAGTTATTTCTACAGACTCCTTGTATGGTGTAGATGCAACTCCAGAAAATACAACATTTACACAAACTGGAATGGAAATTTTTACATCTCCACAAACCCTTGTAAATGGTGACGAAGAAAACAATCCTAATAGAGTAAATCCTATCTTGGATAAATTTCAACCCTTGATGACCATTAAAGACTTTTTGGTTGAAATTCGTCCCTCCACTGGCTTGATGTGTTTTAAAACTGCCACATTAAACTTCACACTTCATGACAGGTCAAGACTTGCTGAGATTACTGACCTAATCCGTCCAGACCTTTATGCAAGAACTGAACTTCTTATAGAATATGGTTGGATTCACCCAGAATCCAACTCAACTACGTCATCTGTAACAAACCCTTACGCTGAACTTATTGGTGCCATGCGTGCAAGAGAGAAATATGGTATTATTAATTCTTCTCTTACTTTTGATGACGCCGGACAGGTGAACGTAACGCTCAGTCTCGCTATGCGTGGTGGCTCTGACGTTTCATCAGAAGTTATCTCTACAGACGAAAATGGAGGCGTTAACAATATTCTTGGGCGCATTAGAGAAATTTCCGAGGCTATTGGAGCCTATAGAAGAAGAATTTTTGGTAGAGAACAAGGACCTTCTTCTGTCGAAGTCAGAGGAATCCAAATTCTTGATGCTGCCGAGGATGCAAGAAGTAATTTAATTCTTAACGAGGAACTTAGAAATAACCTTAGAACCTTCCAGAGAACTTTAGCTCAACGTGGCAGAGGACCAAACGCAGCAGACCCGACCGCAGCAGCAAGAAATTTGTCGGAAAGCTTAAGCAGCCTTTATTCTAGCGCTGCTCCTGAAAATGGCACTACGTCAAGAAGAGGTTCTGGTAGTACAAACGGTGGTGGACTTGTTGGAAGTTTGAGAAGAACAGTTCAGCAAAACATTATAACAAAAATGGCACGTTTGGCTAGTGGTAAAGATCCATTCAAGAAGCGTGATGCATTGACGGGTCATCCACACCGCGCAGCCCTAGAAAATGGTACTGGCGGTGCTCAACGTCGTGACTCAAGAGGTCGCGCAGATCCAAGGTCGGCAGCAGAAATAGATACAGAACTAGGGGATGTTCCAAATACGGTATCGCTAGCAAAGCTTTTATTGTTGTTTATTGGGGAACCTCTTGCGATGACGAGAAAGTTTGATGACATTCAGTTTGTTTATTATCCATTCAACTCTGGTGCAGGCTATGCAAGAAATCTTAATATAGGATCGTTTGAAGTTGACACAAGATATTTTTACGAAAACTATAAACGTCTCAGACTGGAGTCGCTAAGTCGCTCTGCGAATATCAACCTTAGAGACTTCATGAACTTTGTTGCTACGACTTTAATTGACGATCATGCCGCAAGGTCATATGGTTTGTTTGTACCAGGCGGACTTTTTAGAAGAGTTTCTGTTGACGGAGGCGGTTCTACAACTCAAGCAACAGAAGATGCAGTTCAACTTCAAAGCCGTATTGAAACTATTCTTGCAAACGTCACGCCCGATGCTTCTTTCAGAATGCCGCAAATCGACTTTTATATAGAAGCTCTTCCACAAAGAATTCAAGTGGAAGGTGAAGAAAATCAATCTGGAGATGGCAAGACAATTCTTAGAATCCACGTTTTTGATAAACAAATGACCTCATACGAAACGCAGGGCGCCTTGATTGCAGCCTCAAGAGAAGAAGAAATTAACAACATTACCTCAATTCCTCACATTGAGGGTGGCGACGTGGGCGTTGTTGAGTCGCAGGTAGCAGAATATAATGCTGTTAAGCAAGCAGCGGTGGATGCAGGATTTTTAGAACAAATCGGGGAGACCCAAGTGTTTAGAATTCGTGGCGGGACAAACGTTTTGAAAGAGTTTATTAGAAGAACTATGCCTTATGTGATTTATGGTTCTTCTGGGACAACGATAAAACAGTCTACGTTGTCTTCGAACCAAGATCCAGCGCTCAGCACTGTAAATATGCTTCGATCATTTCAATCAAATGGTGCTGAACCCAACGGCGAGTCACCAGGAGGTCTTCCGGTACAAATTATTCCTTGCGTGCTTACAATGACAACTTACGGATGTCCTCTCGTTGACTATGCTCAACAATTCTTTATTGACTTTCAGACAGGGACTTCAGTTGATAACATTTATGCTGTTACAGGTTTAACTCACAAGATTTCTCCTGGCGAGTTTTCAAGTGAACTAAAGATGGCACCACTCGATGCATTTGGAAGATACAGACCTTTGCTTGATAGAATTAATCAAGCAGCCCAAGCATTGTCAGAAGGTACGACTGCTGAAGGAGAGTCGCCTGCTACAACCGTTGGAACATAAAAGAAATGTTCTGCTCTCTTTATCCTCCACGATTTCTCCAACGTATGAAGATTCCAAATTGGTTTCACTTGTATCACTTCCAACATGTGATGTAAACTGTCTTCTATGGACATGAAAGAAATTTGTAAAGTATTTGCTAAGCCCTACCCAGAGCTTGTACCTGAAAAATATTACCTGGCTCTCACTACCTGTGGCGTGATGGACTTTGATAATATCTCTTGGAATAAGGCTCTCGGAACAAAAGTTTATAATGCCTTGACCGAGACTCAAGAAAAGAAATTTGAAGAAATTATCTTGGATATTGGAAGTGACATTGATTACTACATGCAAGTCTATAAGAAAACTATGTCTGTTTTTGATCACCTACAGCCAGCAAAGGTGGATTTAATTCAGTACAAAGTTCTTATGAATTCTGACTCTGTGTCAAATGACTCTAAAATAATACTTGAAAAATGGAAACCGGACGGACAAGGATTTCTACCTCTTCCAACTTACAACCTCTCCTCAAGCGTCACAGGGCGCATGAAAATAGTGTCTGGTCCTAACGCTCTCCTACTACCGAAGGACTTGAGGAAGATTTTGAAGTCAAGACACGGAAAAGAAGGTTCGCTTTGGTATCTTGATTTTGTTTCTCTTGAACCAAGGGTAGCCCTTGCGATTCACAAATTTCTGTCTTCTGTGGGAATGTTGGGAGATGTCCCTAAACAGGGAGCCCAAACGGGCTTAGTATCTAATAGTATCTCTAATGTATCTCTTTCTATAGTAGGTTATCCTCCACAACTCTCAGAATTGCTTGAATACAAAGGGAATTCACTTATTTCTCCTCTTCCAGAAGACGTTTACCAGGACGCTTTAAAATACCTAAAGCTGTCAAGTGAAATCGACAGGTCCATGTTAAAACAGATTGTCTTACCCCAAATTTATGGACAGTCAAAACACAACACGATCGAGACAATGGAAAAAAAGAACATCAGAAAACCTGAAGAGGTTGTGGATATGGTCAATGAATTCTTTGGTATCGATGACCTTCGCCAATATGTAGCGCGAGACCTACAGAATAATGACTGTAAATATCTTAGAACGTTCTATGGTAAACACATCTCTCCAGACGACTCAAGGCCCTACACGTTATTAAATTACTACATTCAGTCACTAGCTGTGGATGTAGCTTTACTTGGCTTTAAGAGCATTTTAGACCGTGTTGCGAAAGTTCCAAATGCCTCAAGTCTTATTTGTCCAATATTCTTTATCCACGACGCTATGGTTTTGGACGTTCATTCCTCTATGGACCATCACCTTAATTCTTTGATGAATCTTGGAAGTAAAAACATACCAGGATTTCCAGAACACAAGTTCCATATGTCAGCAACAAAACTTTAGCAAATTAACTTCCTTCTTTCTGGAATCTTTTTTAAGTCAAGTGACGATTTCTGTTTACGAACCGTGTAACATTCTAGTATAGTTGGACCTACGAACTAGCAGATACCAAATCTCTTCGAAGTTCAAAATTTCCCTTAATACTTGGGGAAAGTAGACTTCGAGAAACCTATTTACTAGTATATCTGGTCCAAAATATATACCAGCTTTTTAAGGAAAAACAACATGAAATACGATTTAGAAGCAATCAAGGCCAAGCTCAATACATTGTCAGCCACCAAAAAGGGATCAGGTGACGAGGGTAGTAGCAAAATCACTTGGTGGAAGGCAACACCAGGCTCGCACTCGGTAAGATTCATTCCTTTGTCAAATGCCGATGGTACTCCACACGCACAGCCATTCTTTGAGGTTGTCTACTATGACGACAAGGGATTTGCGGAAAGACGCTTTGTGGCTCCTTCGCAGTGGGGGATGCCAGATCCAGTCCAGGCTTATAGCCTAGAACTTTCCAAAAACAAGAAGGAAAAAGCAGATTGGCTTAAGTGGAAGCGCACTCAGCCAAAAGAGAGATATTACGCACCTGTCTTCGTTCGTGGAGAAGAGGAAAAGGGAGTGCAAGTTTGGGAGCTTTCGCCAAAACTCTGTAAGGATGTTTACGCGCTCTTAGTTTCGCCAGATTATGCCGAAGAGGACATGTTTTCTGTGGAAAAAGGTTTTGACTTTACTGTGACAGTCACTCCTACTGACAAGACTTTCAACGGTTATGTCATTAATGATGTTAAACTTCTTCCACGCCGCAAGGCAAGCGAACTTGCCCCAAAGAAAGAGCAAGTAAAGGCTCTTCTTGCTACGGTTCCAAACTTTGAGGCTTTCTTTAAGTCACAAGTTAAGGGAATCGAAGAGCTTACGGCTATGATCGAATCCTTTGACTCTTACAATGCTGAAGAAAAGGTTGGAGAGAAAACGCCACAGGGCACCTCACGCGGGACTCTACAGGACAATGCTAAGGTTGCAGCAGACGTTAATGACGCCTTCGCTGACCTAGAAAATTCCTGAAAAAAGAAAGAATAAAACATAATAAGTTTCCCCGCAATTCCTTGTGTTTTGCGGGGTTTTTTCTACCAAAACTTCTTACAGAAAGTATACGAATTGTCTTTACGAAACGTTGTGTAATAACGTATAATGAACTCTGGCGTCAAACTTAAAAAGTCATGCGCCCATAACAAAAAGAAACAAAATATGGCAAAACCAAAAGAAGAAAAAAAGGCTAAGGAGCCACAAAAGCTTGGTGTTGAATCTGCAAACATTAATGAAATTAATGACTTCTCGCAGGAACTCATCAAGCAAATTAACAAAGAGTATGGGGGCAACATTGCTTTTAACCTAGGAACTGACTCTGCTCCTACGGATATTAAAAGATGGATTCCAACAGGATCGAGACAACTCGACTGTGTTTTGTCAAACAAGCTTCACGGGGGATACGCAGAAGGACGTATTGTTGAAATTCAAGCCCAGCCAAGCGTAGGTAAGTCTCACATAGGCTTTCACCTTGCTAAGTCCGTCCAACAAATGGGTGGAATTGCAGTTTACATCGACACAGAAAACGCAACAAACCCAGAGAACTTGAAGTCTCTTGGAATCAACGTGTCAAAGAGATTTGTATTCGTACAGAATTCTTGCACGGAAGAGATTCTGTCAATTATCGAAAGTACAATCACCAAGGCTAGATCTATGTCGAGAGACGTACCAGTAGCCGTAATTTGGGACTCTGTTTCGCAGAGTGCTCCGAAGGATGAAATCGAAGGAGGTTATGACAAAGCTACAATTGGTCTTCAGGCAAGAGTTTTGTCAAAGGGAATGCGTAAGATTGCAAGCGTTATTGCAAATCAAAAGGTCATTCTATTTTTGATCTCTCAGCAGAGAGTCAAGATTGGCTGCGTAAGTCCAGAAACTGAGGTCATGTATAGGTTTGATGGCAAAGAATCTAGCAAGTCTGTTAGCTCAATGTTTAAAGATTTAGGATACGATTTTAACGAAATGGCAATAAATAAGCCTGTAGATGTCCAAAACGTAGAAGTTCTTTCCTTGGAAGAAAACAAAGAAGTTTGGAAAAAAATTACCAAAATTGTAAAAAAGCAGAATGCTCAAGAAATGATTGTCAGGGTAAACCATCTTGATGTTCGACAACTTTCATGCTCCCCAGATCATAAATTGTTTGTGCGTGTCAAAAATTCAAATGTTGAAATGTACGAAGAGGTTTCTGTTTTGTTTGAAAACGAAGAAAATTTCTTAGTAAGAACACTGGATGGTTGGGAAGATTTTTCTATAACTGAATCTGGCCAAATGATTGAAATTGCAGACTTTGAAGTAGAAGGCACTCATTGTTATTTTAGTAATGGATTTTTATCACACAACACAATGTTCGGCGACCCTAACGTCACTTCTGGTGGTATGGCAATTCCATATGCTGCTTCTGTAAGAATAAAGTTGAATGGTGGTAAACCACTTGTTGACAAAGAAGGAAATACCTATGGCATCGAGGTAACAGCCAAGACAATCAAAAACAAAACCTCTAAGCCATTCAGAGAGTGCACTTTCCAAATTCACTTTGGAAAGGGTATTGTGGAGCATGAAAACATTTTTGACTATCTTAGAGAATATTATGAGAAGAAGCCAGCAACTCTTTGTGACGGAGTGATGGTAAACGTTTCTGGTGGTGGAGCATGGAAGATTTTCAGAGGAGCCGACAAAGAAACTGGAGAGGTTCTTTTCGAGAAAAAGTTCTATAAAGAAGGTTTCGGAAAGGAAGTTCTTTATAACAAAGAATATACCAAGTATGTTGATGCCATGATGGAAGATGCTTATGTTATCAAGCCAAATGAGGATGATCATCAAACAGAAGCAGAATTTGATGAGGAATCTGAAGAAGAACTTAGGGCAGTGGCGCAAATAGCTGAAGAATCTGGAGAGTGAAACATGAGTAATACAATTAAATTTAAAAAGATGACTGAGACTGCGACTCTTCCAAAGGCAATTACAAGAGGAGATATTGGTTTTGACATCTGTGCCAACGAGTCACTTGAGATTTTTTATGGTCAAACAAAGAAAGTTTCTACTGGTCTCCAACTTGCAGATATGCCTACCACTATTAATGGTGTAAGTGTTTTTATGAAGGTCGAGGGACGTTCCGGGTTAGCTTCAAAAGGAATTTTCCCCATTGGGGGAATCATTGACCCAAGCTATCGTGGTGAAATTGGAATAGTTCTTCACAATTCAGCAGAAGAACCATTTAAAATTAATGTAGGCGACAGAATTGCGCAAATTATTGTTTATAACATTTGTGCAGCCAATGAAGTTTCTTTTGAGGAAACTACAGAGGTGACATCCACGGACCGAGGGTCAGCAGGTTTTGGTAGTACCGGCTTAAAAGCCGTTTAATAAAATAGAAAGAATCCTATGACTTCTCCAACTTCATCTTCCCGCTTTGTTTTTGACCCAAATAAACTTGCAGAACGTCCTACCATCATCGTTGATGGAATGAATATTTTCATTCGGTCGTTTTGTGCGAATGGAGCAGTAAACTATTCTGGAGATCCTGTTGGGGGAGTTGTAGGATTTTTTAAGTCTATTGCCAGACTCACAGCCGATTTTCTACCACAGCAAGTAATTGTTGTCTGGGAGCAAGGCGGTGGATCGCCTCGAAGGAAAGCCTTGTTCGAGGGCTACAAGGCAAATCGCGCCAAAGATAAAACTACCTTTAAGCAAATTAACAAGGATGCATCGGAAACTCACAAGCCTTGGCTTATGGACGATGACGAAAACCGCATTAAACAGCTACATCTTTTGTCTCAAGTCTTAAAACAAGTTCCAGTTTGTCAAGTTTACCTTCCAGAGACAGAATGTGATGATATTATTGCATATCTCTGCAAGGGAAAACTTCTTACAAGAGCTGGAAAGAAAATAATCATCTCGTCTGACAAAGACTTTTACCAGTTGCTTGAAGACCCCACAGTTCAAATTTATGATCCAGCCAAACATGTCTTGGTTGATGCCGAAACAGTTTTAACAAAATATGGCATCTCTGCAAGAAACTTTTGTCTTGCCAAGGCGATTGCTGGCGATCCAAGCGATAACATTAATGGAATTGACGGAATGGGTTTTAAAACTGCAATAAAACGTTTCCCAAGTCTCTCTAGTATCACCGAGGACATTCTTCCAGAGAAATTAATACAACTAGCAGAAGAAAAAGTTGCCGAGGGAACAAAAATCAAAGTATATTCCGAAATTGCCAAAAATAAGGAAACTGTTTACAGGAATTGGAAACTCATGTACTTTAGTATGTCTAACCTAGCAAGCCAACAGCAAGATAAAGTCAACTATACCATTGACAACTTTAAGCCAGAAATGAACAAGCTCGGTTTAATTAGAACTTTCATGGATGCCAAAATTTCTACCGATCTTGATTTTGACCGCATTTCCCTTCAGTTCAAAACAACACTAATATAAACTAAAAATAATTTTAGATTTTACTCGTCAGCTACCATCTTTAAACAAACCTAAAGATGGTCGTTGTTTTAGTAACAGTGCATTTATTCATATAATAACAACATTTTAACATAAGGAGAACTATGTCCCAAAATAACCAGGACGCAGTTAGCGAAGAAGTTTATTTCACATTTGATAAGTCGTTTCAAGAAAAAATTGTCCAGGCCATGATTATGGACAGAGTGTGGGCAGCACAATTTGCTGAAGTTGTAAATGTACAATACTTCCAGTATGCCTACCTAAGATTAGTTGCAGACAGATATCTGTCCTACCAAAAGTCGTTTAAAGAGTTCCCATCAATGGAACTTCTTAAAACTCTCATCGTTGACGACCTAAAGACAGATAAAGATCTATTAATCAGACAACAAATCCAAGCTTTCCTGATTAAAGTCATGAAAAATGAAAATCTTGGCGACTTGCCTTACGTTAAGGAAAAGTCACTTGATTTCTGCAAGCGAAAATCGCTTGAGATTGCCCTAGAAAAGTCTGTTCACCTCATTGCCACGGATAACTACGATCGTGTTGTAACGGTCATTAAGGAAGCCCTGGCAGCCGGAATGGCCACAAATACGGGTCTCTCTCTTGAGACAGATATTGCAGCCAGATATAGTGAATCTTTCAGACATGCAATTAAAACTGGAATTCCAGCTCTTGACGATAGAACTATCTTAAATGGTGGTTTGGGTGCTGGGGAAATTGGAACGGTCATTGCTCTTTCGGGACACGGCAAGTCTCACATTCTTACACAATTTGGCGCTGAGGCACTTTTGCAAGGTAAGAATGTCGTTCATTATTCTTTTGAACTTAGAGAAAGAAGTGTTGGAGTTAGATATGACTCCTATCTTTGCGGTATCAATTCCTTGGAGTGCTCCAGTAATATTGAAAAAGTACAAAAGATGTACGAGGACAACAAAGATATTCTTGGTAAACTTATTATTAAAGAGTTTCCAACCAGGTCAGCAACTGTTGTAACCTTGAGAAACCACATCGAGAGGTTGGCGTTGACCGGATTTAAGCCTGACTTGGTTCTTGTAGACTATTCTGGAATTATGAGGTCAACGGAAAAATATGACCTTCCTAGAATGGAACTTCAGAGAATTTTCGAAGAGCTTCGCGGGTTTGCCCAAGAGCTTGATGTCCCAGTGTGGACGGCAACACAATCCAACAAAGAAGCTGCCAGCGCAGACTTCGTTGACATGACCAATATGGCTGAGTCCTATGGGCAGTCTCACGCCTGTGACGTTATTCTTGGGTTTCATCGTAAGGCAGAACTTAAGGCAACTGGCATGGGTTCTTTGTTTGTTGCAAAAAATCGTGCTGGTATGGATGGTATCAAGTATCAAGTCCACATCGACACTGCCCAATCACGTCTTAGAGTTCTTACACAAGATGAAATTGACCTTATGATGCCAACAGATGAAAGTAATGGTAGAAATGTATATGGTCAGAAAAATACCTCTTCCAAATCTGGTGCAAAACTTTCACCAATTGATGCAATAAGGGCTCTTTACAAAAATCGCGCAAATGAAGAGGCGATTAAGCTAGAAAAAGCAACTTGAATCTTAGTATTTAGAAATTAACACATGACACCACAGCAACCTTTAACAAAAACTGTTTCGGTAACCGTACCATCGTCCCTATTAAAGGGCAGAGCAACTTATAAACCTTTCTTGTATCCAGAATGCTTTGATTTTTGGCTTAAACAACAACAGGCTCACTGGTTAGCAACAGAAGTTCCAATGAGCGCAGATGTTACAGACTGGAAAACAAAGCTTTCAGATCATGAAAAAGCAGTTATTGGTGGAACCCTCAAGGGTTTTATTCAGTCTGAAATCCACGTAAGTGAGTATTGGAGTGGTAAGGTTGCTAAATGGTTCCCGCATCCAGAAATTTCTATGATGGCAGTAACGTTTGGTGCCTTTGAAAGTTTACACACGCACGCATATGCGCACCTTAACGAATCCTTGGCTATTGACGACTATGATTCTTTTCTAGCAGAACCGACTGCAAAGGCCAAAATTGATAGGCTAGTTGATGCTAATCTAGGGGCTAATTTTACTGAGAGTAGTGAAAATAAAAAATTGATTGCAAAGTCTCTAGCAATCTTTTCTGGGTTTACAGAAGGTGTTTCGCTTTTTTCAAACTTTGCTGTCTTGTTAAACTTTTCTAGGTACAATAAACTAAAGGGAATTGGGCAAATAATTAGCTGGTCAATTCGCGACGAGTGCTACGGAGAGGGAACGGAAATTTTAACACCTTCTGGCTGGGTTGACTTGTCAAAAATATCAACAAGTGATATCGTTGCTCAATACAATATGGAAGATGGCCAGATTAACTTTGTTAACCCTTCTAGGGTTGTAGAACAAGACTATAATGGCGAAATGATTCGTTTCTCAGGAGAGAAATTAGCCTTTAATGCCTTGACAACCCCCAATCATGACATGATTTCAAAATGGGAGCATCAAAAATCTTGGAGTAAGCAGAAGTCAAAAGATTTAAACATTAACACCAAGAGAAAAATTCCTGTCTCAGGAGGAAGTATTGGAGAAAAAACCTCGGTAACAAGCATCGAACAATTCAGAATAATGACTCAAGCAGATGGACATATATCCAAAAGATATACTGGTGTCCGCTCAAAAACAATTCCAGTTAAATTTTCTTTTGCTAAAGAAAGAAAAATTGAAAGATTTAGAAAAATTGTTAAAGATTGCGGCTTTAGTTTTACAGAAACTCAAAGAGTGGCAGTTAAAAACAAAAAAGATCAAAAACTTTTCTCTGTCAACGTTCCTGTAAGTCTTGGAATTGACAAGACTTTTGATTGGATTGATTTGTCTAAAATTTCAACTTCCTGGGTAGAAGAATTTGTTTTTGAGATAGCGCAGTGGGATGGTCACACGCCGAATTCTAAAAATTCTGGGAATTACACATATTATTCTTGTGTTGATGAAAAAAATGTTGACAAGGTGCAAGCTGTATGTTCTCTTGGAAATTATTGGGCTACAAAATCAATACAAGTTGATGATAGATCAAATGCATTTTCCGATGTTCACAGGCTTTTCATTCATAAAATGAATGAAAAAAGATTAGGTTCTACTAAAAAAACGACAGAACAATATGAAGGTAAAGTTCGCTGCGTTACAGTACCAAGTGGCGCTATTGTTGTAAGGTACCAAGATTCAGTCTTCATTGCTGGTAATTGCGTACATTCTTCTGCTGGTTGTTGGTTGTTCCGTAAATTTATTCAAGAAAACCAAGAAATTTGGGATGATGAACTTAAGAAAGAAATTTACCAAGCAGCCCGTGACACAGTGTCACTAGAAGACGACTTTATTGATAAAGTCTTTGAGGGTGGTATTTTAGAAGGTCTTGATCCAAAAGACCTTAAAGTTTTCATCCGTTCCAGGGCAAATCAAAAACTTGGTGAGCTTGGAATGAAAATGAACTGGAAGAATCTTGACCAAGAAGCTTTAAAGCGAATGGAATGGTTTGACTTTTTGGCGGCAGGGGTAGAACATACTGACTTCTTCAACCAACGCGTATCGTCTTACTCAAAAGGTGTTGTTACTTTTGATGATGACATTTTTGGCGACGAAGATTGAAATTAACCCTAAAGAGAGAAATATGAATTTAAATGAACTAAAATTATCAGGAGACGCGCCTGAGTGGATGACGGACGAAGGATTTAAAACTCTTTCAGGAAGTTATCTATTGAAAGATGAAACACCAAAAGACATGTACTTGCGGGTTGCAAACGCAAGTGCAGGCAGACTTAAAAAACCAGAAATGGCTGCAAAATTTTTTGATATCATGTGGAAAAACTGGCTTGGACCAGCATCACCAGTTCTGTCAAACACAGGAACAACCAGGGGATTACCAATTTCCTGTTTCTCAAATTCCATTTCGGATAGTGTTGATGGAATCATGACTTCGATGCATGAAGTAGCAATGTTAAGTAAAAATGGTGGCGGCGTAGGAACTCACTGGAATGCAGTAAGACCAAGGAAATCTAAGATTTCTCAAAATGGTGAATCTGACGGTGTGATTCCTTTTATGAAAATCCTTGACTCTACCGTGACTGGTGTTTCACAGGGTGGTGTTCGTAGAGGTGCTGCTGCTGCTTATCTCGATATTGAACATGGTGACTTTGATGAATTCATCAATATGAGAAAGCCCACCGGAGATCCAAATCGCCAGTGCACAAATCTACATCACTCCGTTTGTATTTCTGATTCATTTATGGATAAGTTAAAAAACAAGGATAAAGAAGCACGAAGGCGTTGGAAGGAAGTTCTTAAGGCTAGGCTTGAAACTGGCGAACCCTACATGTTTTTCACAGACAATGTAAATCGTCAGAATCCAGATTGCTATAAAGACAAAGGTCTTCTTGTGCAAGGTTCAAACATTTGCAATGAAATTTACTTACACACAGACGCTTCTCACACGTTCGTTTGTTGCTTGTCCTCTGTGAATTTAGCAAGGTGGGATGAATGGAAGGACACAGATCTTGTTGAACTTTCAATCTGGTTCCTAGACGGAATTATGCAAGAGTTTATCGATCGTGCAAAAGACCTTCCAGGTTTTGCAAATTCCGTAAGATTCGCTGAGAAGTCCCGCGCACTTGGGCTTGGAGTTCTCGGGTTTCATACTCTTCTTCAGTCCAAAAACATGGCTTTTGACTCAATGGAAGCTTATCTTTTGAACAACAGTATCTTTAAAAATATTAGAACAAAAGCGGATGCAGCCACAAAAGAACTAGCAGAAGTTTATGGCGAACCTGAATGGTGCAAAGGTCACGGTAGACGAAACACGCACACCTTGGCAGTCGCTCCAACCGTAAGCAACTCTATTATCTCTGGAGGTCATTCTTCGGGCATTGAACCAATAACTGCTAACGCATATGTTTTGAAGAGCGCTAAGGGAACGTTTATTAGAAAAAATAAACAACTTGAAGACCTATTGATTGATTTAAACAAAAACACTGATGACATTTGGAAGACAATTGCTACAGAAAATCAAGGAAGCGTTTCTCATCTTGACTTCTTGACAAAAGAACAAAAGGCTGTGTTCGAAACTGCAAGAGAAATTAATCAATATTCTATTGTGAAGCTTGCCGCTGCGCGTCAAAAGTATATTGACCAAGGACAGTCAATAAATCTTTTCTTCCCAGCTAACGTAGATGCAAAATACTTCAATGCAGTTCATATGGAAGCTTTCAAGTCAAACTTGAAAGGTCTATACTACTGTCGTTCAGCAAGCGTGCTTAAATCTGATTCTGGATCGAAAGAATACAAGAGAGAGCTTTCAGAGTGTACTTTCTGTGAGGGATAAGTAATTTGCCCTATTTACTCAGATGCAAGATGTAAAAATAAGATTTGAAAAACGACCAGCAGACTCCAGTTTGCGACTTTTGAAAGATTTCATTACGTTTTGTCAAAAAAAATTGATCCTGAAGTCATTCCCTTCTCTAATTTTCTACTCCAAGAAAGCAGAAGGGATGACAACGGGATCATTTGATATTGATGGTAACGAAATTCATGTTCTTTTATCAAATCGTCTTGTGGTTGACGTGCTTCGTACGGTCGCGCACGAACTTGTTCATGCCAAGCAAAAAGAAACTGGGATGTTAGATATTGAACTTCCTAAGATTGACCCAAACGATATCCTTGGAGATATCAACACACCTTATGAGAATGAAGCCTATGAAAAAGCCGGGAACTTTGTTAAAGAATTTTGCAGGCTTTACACAGGTATGTCAAAAGAAGACTTGTATTCTATTAAAGAAAGTAAAAATATAAGAAAATCTTGACTTTTCCTGTAAAAACAAGTAAGATTAAAGGTTATGACGTCATGCATTTGCTTGCCTCAAACACTTGAGAAAAAACACAAATTACCAAAAATTGAATCACCTGGACCGGACATTTCAAAGAGAGAAATGTCCGAACTTGCTGCTGGACGTAAGTTTTCATTTAATCTTCTTCCACAAGACCCAACCAAAGAGTGGATGACAATTGAGGTTGTTGATGGAAAACACAAGAAGAATATAATCGAAATATTCGATGGCTTGTATTCAAAGAAAGTTTGCAATTGCGATCAGTTCTTTGAAGAAGAATCAGGTTGGTGCAGACACCTGGCAGCTTTTGACGGGCTTGAGAAACAGGGTTGGAATGAACAATATGCAGATGTCTCTGCCTTTAAGAAAGCTTTGTCTTTTGCAAGAGTGCAAATTCCGATGTCTATAAGACTTTATAGAAAAGGCGCTCTTTTCTGGGATCCGCACCAAGGATCTCAAGTTGTAATTGGCAAGATTCCCGCCATTACAGAAAACTGGAAAGCTTACGCTGCCTGGAATACAAAGAAAGTTTCCCTAAAAATCAAAGCACCAAAAGTTTTTTCCTCGGCAGGACTATTGAACAATCTAACCTTGTTTGACTATCAGGAAGTAATCTTTCAAAAGATGCTCAATGCAAAACGATCTATTTGTTCAATTGTAGTTGGTGGAGGCAAAACTCTGCTCTCTATTGCTTGTTATGCTCACCTAAAAACAGTCAAAAAAGACGCAACAATGCTTGTCATTGCACCAAAATCTTTGTGCATTCAGTGGTCCTCTGAAATCAAGAGAGCTACTGGACTTACTGCACTTTTAATTGACAAGCCAGATAAGTTTGAAAAACTCAAGACTGAGCCTGGCCCTTTTATTGTAACTTACCAATACGCTACAAAATATATCGATATTCTCAAAAAGATAAAGTTCGACATGGTTATCGTGGATGAGATTCAGTTCGTTAAGAACGGTGACACTAAAACTTGGAAAGGTATTTCTCAAATCAAGTCAGAATATTTCTATGGTTTATCTGGAACCGTAATTGAAAACCGTCTTGATGACTTGTATTCGATTATGCAAATTGTCAATCCTTTGGCTGTTGGCGCAAGGTGGAAGTTTAATTTAAAGTATCAAAATATTACTTCTTCTACAAAAACAAAAATTATTTACTCGGGCGTTAAAAATCTTGAAAAACTCAAAGAACAGCTCAAAGATTATATCTTTTTTTATAATTCCTTAAAGCTTCCAGGTATCACTCACACAAAAATTGTAGTAACAATGAATGAAAAGCAAAAGGCACTTCATGAGCAAAATTATGAACAAGCAAAAATACTGATTGCAAAGTCAATGAGTGGTTCACTTACCTTTGGCGAAAAAGCAGCTCTACAAGGTTATCTTTTGAAAACAAGACAGGCAGCACAATCCGAAGAACTTGTGGACAAAGTTCCTCCAACAGTTATTCCTCCTTTGTCGAATAAAATGAAAGAGTTTGAAACCCTCCTAAAGAAAATTTGCATAAACGATAAAGAAAAAATTGTAGTCTTTTCTGAGTGGACGAGGCATCTAAAGATCGCCAAGAGAGTTGCAGATTCTCTTGGAATAAAATATGTGTTCTTCACTGGAGAAGAGTCTGCAAAAAAGCGCGATGAAAATGTAACGTTGTTTAAAACCGACCCTGATATTCAGATATTCTTCTCTTCGGACGCTGGTGGCGTTGGGCTTGACGGGCTACAGGTGGTCGCCAATAATGTGGTACACATTGAACTACCCTGGAACCCTTCAAAACTTGACCAGCGCACAGGTAGAGTCCACAGGTTTCTACAAACGAAGCCAGTTAACGCTTTTTATATCATGTGTAAGGAAAGTATAGAGGATAAAATAGACGCACTTCTTGATGAAAAGCGTGAGACAAGACAAATAACTCTTTCTTGCTTCTTATAATAGAAACTTGCTACTTTGTTGGAGTGTGCTAGGCTTCCAGATATGAAGAACGTTAAAACAGAGGTAAAGGTTGATAATAGAAATTTTCTTCCTTATTTTGGTCCCAAAGGTACAAAATATGTTTGGAATAATGGAGGTCTTACCTATCTGCCAAGGATTACTACTGTGTCAGTGTTCCCATCCCCAAATTCCTACATGTGCTCGCTTGACGCCTACGTCCAGTTGCGCAGTTATGCTTACTCAGATGGCACTTTCCAGACTACCGCTACATTCTTTGACTGGCGAAATAGTTTTGTGATGAAAAAGTCGCGTAGGTATAAAAATGAACTTACGGCATTGTTGAAAGCTGAAGAGATTGCGGATTCGTGGGTAGCAACATTTCCCAAGTGGGTTATTCGCGCAGCTAAAGAGGGATGGCGTTCACCTACATTTGAGCGTCGCAAAGGATTAGGAAAAAATGTTTTGGATTTGGATAAAGGAGTAATTAGCAAATGACCAATAAAAAATACCAGGTATATCTTGACAGCGATGGAGTTTTGGCAGACTTCGACGCGGGCATCCTATCGGAAAATCCTTCCCTTCGGACCAAACAAGCCTTTCAGGATGTTTTGATTAGCTCATACTTCCAGGAATTTCTTGGTCTCGGTCACGACGAGATCAAGTCTCGCTTGGCAGGCCATCAAACAGATCCAAAAAGAAAAGAGTTCAAACGCAACTTTAATGAAATTCAGAACATTAAATATTCAATTGCAGGAGAAGCAAATTTCTTTCTGAATCTTCCAGTAATGCCAGGTGCCCATGACCTTTTCAGAGGTACTCACGCACTCACAGGTAATCTCCCGCATATTCTCACGGCACCTATCGATGGTGACGTTATGAGATGTGCCAGAGAGAAGGAACAGTGGGCCTTTAATAACTTCTCAGGTTTGTTTAATATGTTTATCTGTGAAAAGAATAAACACACTTATGCCACACCTACTTCAATCCTGATTGATGACCGCAGAAAGTATACAAATAAGTTTGCTGAGGCTGGTGGGATTGTAATTCTTTATAAGAGTGCCGAACAAGCCTTGGAGGAACTTAAGAGTATTATTCAAGAGTAAGGATATTTACTAAGAGATAATAATGAATCTCTTAGCAAATCTAATCTCAAGACTTATCGTAGAAGAAATAAACTTTGAAGAGTTTAAGCAATCTATTAACAAAGCTGAGTACGCAAGTAAAAACGGGAAGTACCTTGGACAAGGCTCTTCTCGTTTTGTTTTTGACCTAGAAAACGGGAATGTCCTCAAAATAGCAGACGGAAATTCTGGGTTAGTGCAAAATAAACAAGAGATAACAATTTGCAATAAATTTTGCAAGTCTGGTTTATTTGCGAAAATATTTGACTTCGACCCAAACTATGAATGGCTTGTTATGGAAAAAGTCAAAACTTGGTCAGAGGACGAATTTACAAAGATAATTGGTTTTGGAGACCAACAATTAGGAGCTTTTTTAATTCAGGCAGAAAAAAATGAACCAACCAAGGAAGGTTTTGAAGCAACAATAAAAACCTCGATGAGATGGCATTGGTTCTCGGAAGCTTATAAAAAAACAACCCCAGAAGGATTGAAGCTTTTAAATGTAGTCTTCACTCTTGCCTCAAAGTATGGAATTAATGATATTGACAGATATGATCATTTTGGAACAACAAACAGCGGAAAGATAGTGGTACTCGATTATGGCCTCAAACTCTAAACATAAATTATATTCACTACTAAAAGAAATCATCGAGGAAGAAATTGCTCTTGATGAATTTAATGCCATTGGCTCCGGGGCTGTCTCAGGCGTTGCTAGTGACAAGAAAAGTATTAACCAGACTGGCTCTCCTTTTGATATAGACATGAAGCCACAGCAAACCAAGATTTGGTCAGGGGATAAACCTTCTTCAGCCTAAACAGTTCTTGACTGCACTACAGATCCAAGCTATATTTCACTCATGATGAAAATTTTGGCTTGGATCTTATCTTTGTGGCGTTCATGGTTTAAACCAAAGTCGGTAAAAGATTTTGAAGTAGCTTGGAAAGAGATTGTTTCAGGCGATCATATTATAATCACAATTAAAGATCCAAAAACGATTGGAATTATTAGTGAGCATAAAAACACGACATATCAAAGACTTGATGTGGAAGATATTCGTACGATGACATTATCCGGCTATGTCATCAGGAAAGACACCGTTGCAGGTAACATCGAAATTCTTGAGTTTGATGCTCTAAAGAAGAAAAACGGAAAAATGGCATTCGTTGGGTATTTGTTACTCAAGGAAGAAATCGCAACAATCAAAATTGTAGAGGAAGCAAAGTTATGAAATACAAAGAGAATCTTGGTTTCTACTCAGAAGGTAGAGTTGTTATTGGCACCAGAGATGGTTTGCTGCGTCTCCAGAAGGCCCTAAATAAAGCCATCTCAAGTGCTCGACCTTGCAAGGTTGATTATTTGGTTGAGGAAAATTTTGGAAAAGAATACTTTGGCAAGATCGTAATGGTCGAAAGTCTCCCAATTGATGGAGACGACACATGATTAAAATACGAAGTCGATCAAACTTTTTACTCAGATTAGAAGCACTAGAAAAAGAATCGGATTATTGGCACACCGATCCAAAAGATTTTATCGAAGAAGTCTTGAATTTCGTAGATAACGCAGTAAATAAAACAGGACTGCCATTTCCAGCTATCTTCTTAGAAGATGATTATAATGGAGTTTTAATAGACTGGTATTTTTACAATGATTCTTCTTACAGTGATTCTTTTATGAGTATTGATATAACAATACTCAAAGAAAATAATATTGTAAAAATGGCTTGTTTATATAATCAAAAATTAGAAACTCTTCAAAAAGATGCAAACAAGGAAGAATTGCTTGAAGAATTCTTATCATTTTTTGATAAAATAAAGCAAGTCACGGAAATTAAACAAAGGTTTTATGACAAACATGACAAACATGGCAAACACGACAATTAATTTATATGGAGATGGCATTGGATCAGTTTCTCTTGTTGAGAGTATGGGGACAGATTTAACTATCGTAAACTCTGCAAGAGTTAGCTTTGGTGGTCACAAAGATACTCTTGACGATAAAGATAAAAAATTAATCAGATATCTGATTAAACATAACCACACCTCAACTCTGGAACACTGCTCAGTTACTTTCAGAATCAAGGTTCCTCTCTACGTGAGGTCGCAACACCACAGACACCGCACGTGGGCTTATAATGAAATTTCCCGTAGATACACCCAGGAAAATCTTGAGTTCTTCTCGCCGAAATTGTTTCGAACTCAGCACGTCAGCAATAGGCAGGCCAGTAACTCTAACGACCTGGTTGACCCGACGATCTTTGTTTACCTGAGCAATGAAGATTGCGAACAGTTTCCTAAGCAAGCCTCGGAGTTAATGGCAGAGCACCACGCAGAGTCTGTGTTTCTCTATAACAAACTCATTCTTGCTGGAGTGTGTAGGGAGCAAGCAAGAGGAGTCTTGCCGCAGAATCTTTATACAGAATATTATGCAACTGCTAACCTAAACAACATCTTGAAATTTATTGGCCTTAGAACTCACGAAGGCGCCCAAGAGGAGATTCAGGTAGTCGCCAAGGCCATGCTGAAAATCCTTGAAGACCTCTACCCAGAAACAATCAAGGCGTACCAGGAAGTGCACGTAAAATGACATTATTATTAATTTGTTTTTTAACTTCAATTTATTTTATTGGAACATTTATGATGTATCAAGTGTTAACTGAACTTATTGCGAAAGAAAGAGTAGAGCAAATTGAAGAAGCATTGGAACGATTTGATGCACCCCAAGCAGCATGTTTGCGAGAAGCTTATATCAAAAAAATTGTTTTTAGGGGAAGTTTGTACGAAGATATATTCTTAGCAACTATTTTGTTTTGGCCCATTTTGTTTTTTATAAAGGTTATTCAATTTATAGTAAGCATTCCACAATACCTTATGAAAATTCCGCTGGGATGGTCTAAAAATAAAGAAGAAGCCATTAAAAGCCAAATGTTGCTTTTAACAGACCCAGTAGAGTATAGACGTCAAATTAATAAAAGAGAACAACAATAGGTGTCACATAACGAAGATGGCGCCAACGGCTGAGTCTAGTGTATTTTCAATAAAAGATTCGACGTTACCAGCATAGTAGTCAAGGTCATGATTGTTATACATCTCACGCGTTTCCGGTGACTTCACTCCTCCTCTATATTTCTGCCCACGATCCGTTACTTGACGTACAACATCATCAGGTAACGGATTTAACTTTATTTTACCCGTTAACAAATACTAAGCAAATAGTTCATAGGCAAACTCATACCAATTCCTAAGATTTGCATCTCTGCTTGACTTCTGGCTTCCCATTTGGTGAGCAAAGTTTAAGAGAATCTTTTGTGAGTTCTGATCAAACAAGGTGTTGTTGTTTCCATTTCTGTAGCTGCTTCTTCCAGTTAAGTTAATTTCATAAACATCTTTTAGTATGGTTTTAAACATGTTTGTAAGATCTTCAATATAAGAACCCCAAGAATCTGACGTTGCGCCCCTTCCTGCTCTTAGGGCGTGGCCAAGTCGATGAGCAAGAATCCAGCCAGAAGCCATATACCTTCTGTCACCTGTATTATTTGTGAAGATAATTGTAATTGCATTCGGGTTCGGATCTGGAAATTCTTCTACCGTCAACTGCATTTTGTTACGAACATAATTTATATCAACTTCGCCAACCTCGAAAAATTCGGAACTCTTCACGCGCTTGTCATTGACAAACCACATGTCGAACTCATGTGATGTCTTCTGCCACTGTCTCTTTATTTTTTCAACTCCACGGTCAGAGGTTAAAATCTTTCTGTCAACTTTATTCTTAAAACCGTAAGCTTTATCAAAGTCTCCAATTCAATTGAATTGGCCAATAGCCATTTCCTCAAGTTCTTCTTTAATTAAGATTTGGAGCAAGTTCTCAAGAATAGGGTTAGCTGACATAGCCTCTAAATATTCTCTTTACTTTATATTCTTAGTAATCTTCCTGCCCGCTTGTGGATAAATGGCCAGTCTGCACCCTGGAATACCAAAAGCAGCCCTGTCGCAGCCCGTAAAGGCCATTATGGCTGGCTGGTAACCATCTGGTAGGTCTTCTATCGAGTCATTCTTGTGAACGACTAGAGAGGCTTGTAGGGTCACTGAGGTCGTAGAAGAATTATTAGAAAAAGTATCTGAGGTTGCGCAGGGAACAAAAGAAATTTTGCCCTGAACAATTAAGTCAACTTCATTTTTATTCCCGAATAAAGCATACCTTTTCAGAGACTCATCTTCTATGAGTCTACCAAAGGTATAACTGGGAAACCGGGAAGTGTTGTCTTCAAATAAGGATAACATAGAAAGCTCAGCTTTAAGTTGTTCCCCAAAGTAGGTAATTTCTGAGTTTGTCAATATTTCTCTTGTACCTGACCATTGCCTAAAATGATTTGGTGCCGTTCCAAACTTGTGAGAAATTCTACAAAGAACTTCGTTTTTCTTGTTTAAAAGTTCAAAGTCAGATTTTGGCGGGTTTCCCCGTGCTCCCAAAGAAATTCTTGCATCTACAACATCGTGTATCCAAGAAACTTTATTGGACAAAGACTTAATCATGATCGAGACAGGATAAGCTCCAAGAACAGTTAGTTTCTTAAGTTCCCTTCTAAGCGAGTTAAGCTCCAATTGTTCTCTCGAATATAAGTCTTCCGTATGTTTGCTGCCAAATTCCTTTGTCTTCTGTAAGTGTCCAGAACTTATAAATCTATTTGAAATATAGCTATCTCTTCTTATTGGCAGTATAATTTGTCCACCAATAGACCATTTTTTAAAGTGAGAAAAATCGTAGTCATTATATACTTTTTCAAAGGCTTCGATTAAATCTTGTTCTTGCTCAATGATAACCGTGTCATTACCGTAAAATGTTTTCTTGGTTTTGATAATTTCAAAAGTCTTGCCACCCAAGATTCTATTTTTGAACTTTAGAAAGTTGTCTCGTTTTTTTAGAGTAGAAAATGTTAAACCAACCATACTCTATAGACTTTAGGTGACTTGCCAGGTTGTGTAAAGAAAAACATAACCTACTGGACAATCTTTGTAAGTGTGCTACTCTGCAAGGACAGAGAAGCCGCAGGTTTCAGAAAGTTAAAATGAGCAACACACCAGGAAAATTTGAAAAATTAGCAACCAAGATTGGTTCATTAGTTGATGAAAAAAATAAAGCCTACGGAGACAGCTTCGCTCAGGCAGGAGATTTTCTAAGACTTCTCTTTCCGTTTGGCGTACCACCAGACAAGTATACAGACATGTTGGCGATAATCCGAATTTTCGATAAACTCAAAAGAATCGCCACAAATAAAGATGCCTTTGCTGAATCTCCTTACTCAGATATTGTTGGATATGGTTTGCTTGGAGTCCACAATGACAACATAATGAAAGAAGCGGGAATAAAGGGAGAGAAAGAAATTGATGAGGCTGCCGCCGCATTTGCCGCTTCCGCCTTGAGTGAACTAAAGAAACAACAGTATTATGCCGAGTCAGAAGATTTAGAAGATTCAGAGAAAGTCCGCGTCGAGGAGACCATCGAGGCGCTTTCCGATATTTTGTTGAATTCAGATGTCACATACTCTATATCGGATGACTATACGCGTGGAATTCTCGTCACGCTTCCTAAAGGAGCAATGCTCGCCAAAGAACTACCCAAGTCGCTTAACGGTTTCCAGATCGTCGTTGAGCGAGGAGGAGAAATCATCCCATACCACGCAGAAACGCGAAAAAACAAAGAAGAGCGAGACGCAAAGAAAACACAGAAGACTGCTATCAATGAAGCAATTGAAGAAACGCGAAAAGAACAAGAAGAACAAAAAGGAAAACCCCCTTCTTTGTACACAGAGGAATTTTCAAACTTTGTTGTAGAGTACACCGAAGGACGCCAGGCGGATGTAATAAAGTTCAAAGAAGATGATAGGATAAGAAAAGAGCAAGAAAAGCAACACTCAGACAAATTGGCAGCCTCACTAGAGGTGGATGAAGCCTCTTTGGCGGTGGACGAAGCAGCGAAACTTGCTATTCGGGAGGATATAAAAAAGCGAAACGAAGCGCACTACGCAAAAAAGGAGCAAGATAAGAAAAATTTGGAGCAAAAGAAGAAAGATTTTGAAGCGGAAGAAAAATTTCTCCATTTTAAAAAATCTATGGGGAAGAGTGATTGGGATGAGATGCAAAAGTGGTACCAAACTGAAGTGGGTGAGGAGGAGGGAGAAGTAGGGCAGAAATCAATAATTTCAGTTAAAAAAACCGACTTAAGCAAGGTATCAGAAGAAGAATTATCAAATATTTTTTATAACTTCACAAAAACATGGCAAAAATAACAAACTTCCTCTCTTGCTAAGTCAGAAAAACAAGCTATAACGTTCAAAGAGAAATATGACTATTAAAATTCCACAACTAAACGAAATCTACAAAGGTTCTATTCCTTTTGTGGAGTCTAATACAATCTTTGCAGCCCTGCATGGGTCACATGCATACGGTCTGGCAACAGAAACATCAGATATTGACGTCAAGGGTGTTTTAATTGCACCTCTTGATCACTACCTTGGTTTTTCTAAGAGTTTTGAGCAAGCAGAGGGTCGTGAACCTTACGACCTGTCTATCTTTGAAATTAAAAAGTTTTTTAAGCTAGCAAGTCAGTGTAACCCGAATATCATTGAAATTTTATTCACTGACCCAGCAGAGCATATATTTGTTTCTCCGCTCGGTCAAAAGATTATTGATAACCGTGACACCTTTCTTTCTTTGAAGGCTCGCCACACGTTCGCTGGTTATGCAAAAAGTCAACTTGGCAGGATCAACAGTCACTACAAGTGGCTTAAAAACCCACCTTTGGTACCACCTTGTCGTAAAGACTTTGGTCTTGATGAAAAATCAAGGATTCCATCTGAACAGCTTGGTGCTGCTCTTGTGGAAGTTCAAAAGAAAATCGAGTCTTTTGATTTCAATTGGGATGTGATTGAAGAGGCAGATCGAATCTCCCTTAAGTCGAACATCGCAAACTTTTTTGCCGAGATGTCTTTAACGACGGATGACGTTTGGGTGCAAACGGGTAGGACTTTGGGATTTGACGATAATTTTATTGAAATTCTAAAGAAAGAGCGTTCCTACAAAGCCAAGAAGGAAGAGTGGGATTCTTACCAGCACTGGCTGGCTCACCGTAACCCCAAGCGCGCAGCTATAGAGGCCAAGCATGGGTTTGACCTAAAGCACGCTTCTCACCTTGTACGTTTGTTGAAGATGTGCAAGGAGATTATTGAGACGGGCAAAGTAATTGTGAAGCGTGTTGACGACCGTGAAGAATTGCTTGGAATTAAAAACCACGGGACTTGGACATATGAACAAACGATTGAATGGGCGGACAAACAAGAGAAAGAGATTGCAAAACTCGCTCAAACGTCTATAATACTTCCAAAGGCTCCTAACATGGAGAAACTCGACAACCTTTGCATGGAACTCATTCAGGAATTTCATACAAAGAAAATGTGACGGCATAGAATAAAGAAATCTAAAGGAAATAAACATGCAAGAAGAAGAAAATAAAGTTTTGAAGTTGAGCGATGACGCAATTTTGATGGTCAGGGAACTTATTCAGTTGTCCCTTCTTACGGGGACGAATATAATTGACCACTTCAGGGCAATGCGTCTCGAAGCAGACCCTGTTAGCGGGTATATCACGGTCACCAAGGAATATATCAAGGGCTACAACGAAATGGTCGAGAAGATGAACGCGGAAGCACTTGAACTTCAAGAAAAAGCGCAGGCCACTTTGGTTTCCAACGACGGCTAATAACAATAGAATATGTTTAAAAACCCAGGGGTTTAAGCCTGGGTTTTTTTTGTTATGGCCTATCTCTTGCCAAGTCAAAACGTGGTGCTAAGATAACCAGATGACTACACATAACACACAAACTGAATTCCCTACCGTCACCACCATTTTTGTTGTACGCTCTAAGGTGCTTGATTATCCAATGTGCACCCGCAAGGATGCATCAAGCATCTCCAGGGAGCTAGCAGAAAAGGCGGTTGATGACCTCGTGTCAAGAGAAGGTTGGGATAAGAACGACCTTTATATCGAGGAGGCTTGAAACGTTAAAAATCTAAAAGATAGAAATTGCCTCTTATTTACCAATAGTATTTCAAACCCTAAAAGAGAAAAAAATGGATCCCAAAACAGAAGAAGAAACTAAGGCAGTAGAAGTTCCCCTTGCAAAATATAAGAAGGGCGACAAAGTAAATCTCTCCTATAATGGGGAAGTTTATCCGGTAACTGTAAAAAGCAGTACGGTTATTGGATTCCTAAGAGAATACTGTATTGAGTACCGTGATGGTAGCAAACGCTACGTGACAGAACATGAGTTCGCAAATCAACTCAATTAGTCTTCTTTAAACTTTTATCTTCCACAAGTGCACTTTTCATAAGTTCTTTAAAAGAATCTTTGAAGTTGTTGACTGCCAAAGGTTTTTTAGAATGAACATTTGACTTAGCTGCAAGAGTAGACTTTTCTTTTCTCTCGCGAATCATTGCTTCCAGTTGACTTTTTGTAAGGATGACCTGTTTCTTTTGAACTGGTTTATCAATCTCTTCAAGCAAGTTTGAGATATCTTCGCGTTCTTTCTCAGGCTTTTGTTCTGGTCTTGATAGAGGCTTCTCTGCTTTTGCCTCAACCGGAACCACTTCGACAGTCATATCTCGAATAAAGAATATATCAAGCGTCATTGGACAGAAGATTCTTGATCCAATAATAACTTCAATTTTGCCCTCGTAAGGGACGTCAGGTTTTACAATCCCAGATAATTCTGGAACCACAAATACAAGAAGGTTATCTTCATCTGTAGTAATTACTGGAAAAACTAAACCCATTGAATGAGTTTCGTTTTTTTCTGTTATGAGAAGTCTTACAGATTGTTTAGTCGATCCAGACTCAGAAGTTGTACCTTGAATCTTAATTTTAAACTTTAATTCATTAGACTCGTCTATTTTAAGAGTAATCTCATTGGTCATCGTTATTTGTTCCTGACTTAATAAGTATTGCCGATACTTCAATCAAAGAGCCTTCGGTGTCAGCAGAACTGTTTTTTACCTCAATAACCATAGCTTGAGACCCTGTAGTCTTCACTTGTTCCACTTGTACTTTAATAGCGTTTAGCGGTTTTGCATCTAGCATCTGCGTACTGACCAAAAATGCCTCGGAAGAAACTTCAATTAAGTTTGCAGAAGTTTGAATTGATTCAGTTGTTCGTATTAAGTTTCCTCTCACAGAAGGGAATCTGGAGTCAAACAAAGCTCCGTTGATTTGAATTGAAACCTCTGGGTTCTCTCCCTTGAACCTAAGAGTTTCTGCTTCGCATGTAATTGTTTCAAAGTTGACTTCTTTAAGACAGGCGTCGATAGAGATGTCAAGCCAAGGCAAATACTTTTTAACTTGCTCTTTTTTGCGACTGCCGGAAAAACCATATCTTCCTACAAGACCTGGAGTAACAACGACTGGAATTGGTTCGGCAAGACAAATCGCGTCATAACCTGGTCCGTTATAAAAATAACACCTCTCATCATATCCTAGAGATGGGTCATTATAGAAATTTGTGCCACCACAATTTGGATCATAGTCTCCTTCATAGAAAAAGCAAATCTCATTATACCCAAGCGCTGGGTCGTCATAGGTATAAAGAGTCATTTATTATTTTAATTTCTTAAGTGTTTCTAGGTATCCACTTGTTATGGATTCTAAAATAACTTTTGGGTCAAACACCATAGAATGTACAGGTTGGTGATGATCTGGAAAATAAAGGTTAATTTTAGGACAAGAAAAATTATATTCTATTTTCCTAGAACCCTTTTTGCAACTTTGCGCTTTCTGCAAAAGAGCCATAGCCTCTTGTTCATGGTTCTTCTTCGCCTTTAGAACCGTGTAGAAGTCGTTGGTGTAGACTTGCTCGGATAAGATTTCCGATGCCCTTAGAGCTACCTTGGGAGCGTTTACCACATATTCTTTAAGTACAGCAAGGTCGCTTGTAATTGGAGATGTTAAAACAACATCAATTTCATCTGGCCTTTCTTTTAGGCATTCCAAAAGTGGTATTTGATAACGAATACCACCATCAACCCATTGCTCACCGTCTATTAAAATTGGAGGAAAAACTACTGGCAAGTGACTGCTTGCCAAAATATATTGTTTAATGTTTGAACGAGAGTTATCAAAAACCTCATATTTTCCGCTCGTAAGAGAAACGCAACCAACTGTTAATTTTGTTGTTGACGTAGCTGAAAGCTCATCGCTCCATATAGAGTCAAAAAGTTTTTCAAGTGGAGTGCCAGAATTAATGGAACCCATAATCATAGAGGCTATATAATTTGGAACTTTATATGGAATCCAAGGTTTGTAGATATTATTGGAAGAAGAAATGTTTTTCCACAAGTTTTCAAGTTTGAAAAAATTAATTAACTGATCTCTCGGAGAATACAGTGACAAAAAAGAAGCATTTAGGGCTCCTAC
>Ga0105045_10000062_pt1 | contig 53542 bp, 45 predicted proteins | sample MAT02_FD_78089 | JGI IMG/M metagenome (GOLD analysis project Ga0105045, IMG submission 78089) | Freshwater microbial communities from Lake Fryxell liftoff mats and glacier meltwater in Antarctica - MAT-02 (megahit assembly) | ecosystem: Environmental > Aquatic > Freshwater > Ice > Liftoff...
ATTTGTGGCAATACTAGACAAACCCACCTATGCTAATATGCTTAGGTTCACAAACTATCCATCTCACCCACAGACGTTGCGCGCTCACCGCGCGTACTATCCAGCCTTGCAATCGTTTTGATAAGGTCCTGAATATTTCTTAAAACAATAAAAATAGACTGTCTGCCGAGCCTGCCGACTGCGTCTTAATGGCAACAGTTGGATCCTCCAAAAGATTTTGTATGGCCTGATCCAATTCTTTCAACATATGTGGTTTAATATGTGGCACTATCTCGGCTTATTTGCTTTTGGAGCATATTTTGGGTGCCAGCCAATATATCCGCAATGTTGACCAATTCAGACTTCAGCTGGCTTGATTGCGCATGTGCCATTTGCTGATGACAAGCGTTCAAAGCCTGTGTTGAAACACGAAGACGTGTATTTAGATCCGCCTGGTGTTGAATATTTATATCCTAGTCAAAGAGTTAAGGAACAGGTGAGTTCACTACAAAATAAATCTGTTAATTCTTTTTCTTTTAAACTATCAGGCTGCGTAATAGAACGTATCCATAATATCCTTCATATCTTGTTCTTTTTTCATGACTGACATAACCTGAAAGCTTCAGGGAAATGCCGAATAATGTCGGATGCGATCATGCAATAAGAAGTTTTTTGTTGAGCAGCATATTCGCCTGCCAACCCATGCAAAAACACCCCTAAAAGTGCAGCATCTTCAAAGACAATTCCTTGGGCGAGCAAGGCCGCCACGAGTCCTGTCAGGACATCGCCACTGCCTGCCGTTGCCATCCCAGCATCGCCTGTAGGATTGACAAATCTTCGACCATCTGCATGAAAAATAAACGTGGGGCCCCCTTTCAAAAGCAAGGTCACTTTCTTTTTTTTCGCGTATTCTTGACACAATTTAAGAAACTCTTCATCCACGATTTGATGGGGAGCGCAGTTAAGCAAGCGTTCCATTTCCCCTTTGTGAGGAGTGAGAATCGTTTCTTTTGGCAGCGCGATGTCATACTGCGATAAAACCCACAAGGCATCCGCATCAATTACGCAGGGTACCGCAATTTTAGGGAGCAACTCTCTGCAAAACGCCACTGCCTCTTTAGATCTTCCAAGGCCGGGCCCCACAAAAACAGCCTGAGTTTTATTGGCAGCGGTCACTACAGCTTCAGCGCTATTGTAAGAGTACGGTACCTTAACCACTTCTTGCAAAGAGGAGCTTAATTCCGCCTCCATCCCTTTTGGATGGAACAAATGAATGATGCCTGCGCCGCCTACCATTGTGGAGTGGCTGGAAAGCATTGCTGCGCCTGACATGCCAGGGGAACCCGCGATCCCTACCACAGAACCCGCTTCATATTTATTGCGATTACGTTTAACGAGCGGTAGAAGAGGCTTTATCCCATTCAAAGTAAGCATCTCACAAAAAAACTCTGATTCTTCAATTGCTGTTTCAGGAAGGCCAAAATCGATATACTGTAATTTCCCCGTGTGATTCCATCCGTCTCTCAAGAAACACCCTGTTTTAGGCAGTCCCAAGTACAATGTTTTGTCGGCAGAAATCGCTTCAGTTTCTACAGCACCGGTCTCTCCGTTGACTCCTGAGGGGATGTCTAGCGAAATAATCGGCAGACCCGAGGCGTTTGCGTTGGCAATAATAGAGGCATAAGGTTCTTCGACAGCTCCTCTAAAGCCCGTTCCAAACAGACCATCGACAATCAATCCATTTAACGGGAAAGCGATCTCTTCTGCAGAAAAAACATGGTGAACCAATCCGCCACTCCGAGCAAAGCACTCCTGGTTTTTTCGGCAGAGCTCTGAGCATTCATTGATAGGAACCATTTGCAAAGCAAATACATCATATTCCAGATCGATCAAACGGCAACCTGCCACATAAGCATCGCCCGCATTATTACCTTTACCGCAAAGCAACACAATATGCTTTTGAACGTTGTGTCTCTCCATGTAGTGGTGGATGACTTTGGCGGCACCTTCTCCGGCGGCTTCCATGAAATCGATTTCGGAGTTACCCTCATCGTAAGCTTTCTTTTCAATAGCGGCCATATTTTCAGGGGAAACGACTTTTATCATAAATGCTCTTCCTTGACTGTACGCTGCATTAAATAGTCCACGGCATCGACTGGAGGCATCTCTTCATAGATAATTTTATGAATGATCTCTGTAATAGGCATTTGAACATGATACTGGTGGCTAATTTGCAAAGCAGATTTACATGTATAGGCGCCTTCTACCACCATTTGGATTTTTTCCTGTGCTTCTTTCGTTGAGAGTCCTTGCGCTAGCAGGTATCCAAAACGGTAATTTCGGCTCATGACCGAGCTGCAGGTCACACACAGATCTCCCATGCCTGCTAAGCCATTCAAGGTTTCTGCCTTACAACCCCGAGCGACGGCGAGTTTTCGAATTTCATGCAATCCGCGTGTCATTAAAGCGGCTTTCGCGCTGAAGCCTAATCCTAGCCCTTCGGAAATACCGCAAGCGATCGCAATGACGTTCTTGAGGGCTCCGCCGTAGGCAACGCCTAAGATGTCTTGGTTGGGATAGACCCTAAAAGTGTTTGTCGAGAAAACTTCGCATACGTGCTTCATCACATCGGGATCGTAAGCAGACGCTACCACAGAGGTTGGGAGACCGCGGATCACTTCCGCAGCATAGCTTGGGCCGCTGACAAATCCCACTTGCGAACGAATGTTTTCTCCTAAGACCTCGATAACAACCTCTGGGAGAATCAATCCTGTGTTTTGTTCAATCCCTTTAGAGGTGAGTACAATCGGACATTTTGGAATAGCAATCTGTTTAATTTGTTCGAAGACAGGACGTATCCCGGCGGATGTGACAGACTCCACCAAGAATTCTGCGTGTTTGAGAACTTCTTTGAGATCGGCGGTAAAGTGCATTTTGCCTTTAGACTGATGTCCTGGCAAAAAAGGATGCTCGCGCGTTTCGTTGAGTTGTTTTGCCAAGTCGGGTTTTACTGTCCACACCATGACATCGTAGCCTTTTGACGCCAACAGCGAGGCTAAGCAAAATCCCCAAGATCCAGCGCCTAAATATCCAATTTTCATCGTATTCCTTAAGATTCAATATAAGTTGTATCAGGTAGCTTACGACCTTTCCACTTTTTCAGCAATGTAGGTGTTGGGTAATAAAATTGCGGATCAAGCTCTATGGGTTTTTCGGGAGCTGCATGTCCTGTGATTTCTGCAATGATCTGGCGCTCGTGTTCTAATAATGCTTGCCGCACTGTTTCCGGACTATCCGGTCCTGAAGCATTTTTTAACGGAGCAAAGCACGTTTTTCGCTCAAACATTAAGACGCGTACGTTTTTAGCTTCTTGCAAGAGATCAAAAATAAACCGTTCAGACTTCCAGCCGTTTGGTTCGTCACTCAATGCTGAGACGCCTTCTTTCAATTGCTTGACTGCTTTGAGGGCAACATGGAGGGGAAGATTTACCGCCGCCGCTTTTTTAATAAAATCCATCGAAAAGCTAAAAAGACTTAAGTTAGCGCAATGATAAGTCAATTTGCCATCAGCGGTTGTCTCGCCGCGCTCTTTTTCAGGAAGTTCAAAGTATTCGACGACTCCGATCAGCCCCTCTTTTTTAGCAACGACTCCGACCTTTTCAGCTGCATTGGCGCGTGCTGTGCATTTCATCACAATTTCTGCCTGATGATTATCCTGGAAGCCAACGAGTCCTGCGTCAAAGGGATTTGCAAAGAGGTTATCTATTAGGATAAAATTCACGTATTTGATGCCTAGACCATGCCATTTTTCCCAAACGTGGCTAGAAACAAAATGCGCTAAAGCGCCCCCATTGCCATCAGGACCCACGGCAATACGAGAGGCATCCTCTAAAAACAAGTTTCCGCTTTTATCGAGTAAAGGAAGATCATCCTGCACAAAAAAATTCACCTGTTCCGGTTTCAGTCCGAAATAACTGTGACTTTTGAAGAATTTCATTGTGTCATGGTTGTTTTGATGAGATGTCATGAATGCAATATGGAGATCTTTTCCTGCTTGTTTGCCCGCAGCTAGCGTCTTTTCCGCAAGCTGTTGAAAAAGGCTTTTTTTTTTGATCAAGGAAATAGGAAATGCCCCTTTAGGGCCGTCAAAGCGCATCCGTGAGCCTGATCCCCCGGCAACAATCAAGCAACCAACGGATCCTGCCGAGATGAGTTTTTTGCCTGTGGACAAATCAGCATCAGATAAAGTGTCTGCTTGGATATAATCATAAAAAGGTTCGATGGTGGTGGTTTGGGTGGTATATTGAGTGGGATTGAGAATGTGTCTTTGCTGAGTTAATAAGGTGGGGATGTTGAGTGAATCAATTTGGGAGAGCAGCGCGTTTTTTTCTGCATCACCGAGGGCGTCCCAATAAGCGAGAAGGTGTTGTTGGTTAATGGCCTGTAATTTAAGTAGCGCTTGTTCGTATTTCATATTTGTGAATATAGGCGATTGGTCGATAGATGACAACGTTTTGGACGAGATTCAACGCAAAGACACGAAGACACAAAGAAAAAAAGAAGAAAAGGAAGAAAAAAGATAGGCAGATGACGTATTGAGTTAATAGGGGCTTGGCTACTTTTTAACCAAAGAGATCACAGAGACCAAAAAGAAAAAACAGGGAAAAGAGAAAAATGAGAGACGGCAAAAAACTTATCATTCAATGTGTTAAATTTTTTAAAAACCAAAAAAATTAATGGTGGACGATAAGAATTTCATGTCTTTCATTTTCCTCTTTTTTTCTCTTTGGTCTCTGTGATCCCTGTGGTTAAAAAGCAGCTAAGCCCTTAGTCACTCAATACGTTTTTTCTATCTTGTTTATTTTTTGTGTCTTTGTGTTTCATCTCGCCTAAAGCAGACATCGTTTATTTTTTATATTGTTTTACTTTAATTATTGTGTTAAAATTAGTTTTTATTATTAAACAGTTAAATTATGTTCAGCTTTCGCCAAAAAATATTCATCAGTTATGTGATTGCCCTACTTCTATTTTTAGGGTTCATGTACCCTTTTTCCACGCAGATTATCCAAAGAATTGCTATTAAAGCAATGCAAGAGCGCGCTGTAGAGGTAATTGCTAAAGTCCAATCTGCTCCCAACAATGAAGCTTTGGTTGAACGATTAAAACAGCTCAAAGCCACCGTTTTTTTCCGCGTCAGTGTCATCACAAACGAACACAAAATCCTCTATGATTCTCATACCAAAAGATTGCTTGGAGATCAATTTAGTCAAGATTACGTGGTCAATCATCCCGAAGTGCTAGAGGCTTTCAAGGCAGGTTACGGTTACGAAGAGGGTTATTCCAACTTATTGGGGCAAAAATTTGCCTATATGGCAAAATCCTTTGATTTTCACGGAAAAACGTATGTGATGCGAATTGCTTTTCCATTTGAATACATTTACCAATTATCAAATGATCTAGAGCTCAGCTTTCTTGTCGCAGCTACAGTTGTTTTGCTTTTATTTAGTTTAATGACGTGGTTCATGATCCATCATATGATGAGTCCTGTTCAGCAGATCATCAACGCGATTAAACCTTATCAGGAAGGATTGCAAACCACTATTCCTGAAATTAAACTGAGTTCTGATAACCCCAATGACGACTTTGGAAAGCTCGCACAAACACTCAATACTCTTTCCATTAAAATTCAAGATCATATCGACACGGTAACGGAAGAGCGTAATGATAAAGAATCTGTACTGGAATCCCTTGGTGAAGGAGTGATTGGTGTCGATGGAAGCATGGTCATTACGTACGTGAATACCATGGCAAAAAAACTCTTGGGTTTTGAAGAGGACTCTCTTGTTGGCCAAAGCTTTTCTGTGTTTCATCAAACCAAGTGCTTTGCGCTGCTGGATGCGTGTCAAAAAGAGAAAGTGACCCTTACAGATACTCTTCAAATCAAAAGAGGTGATCGTAAAATTTCCATGGATATCACCGCGTCGCCGAAGAAAGACGGCACAGGAGCCCTTTTGGTTTTGCAGGACAAAACAGCGCATTATAAATTCTTGGAAATGCGTAAGGACTTCATCGCCAATGCTTCGCACGAGTTGAAAACACCGATTACTATTATTCAAGGATTCGCGGAAACGCTTTACGACTACCCTAATCTTTCTCGAGAAATGCAGATGCAAGCGACAGAGAAAATTGTGACGAACAGCAAGCGCATGAATAATCTGATCAAAGATCTCCTTGTTTTGACAGATGTGGAAAATTTACCGGAATCGCGTTTATGTCACTTTAATCTCAATCACGTTATTGAAAAATGTCGTCAGACGGCCTTAGACGTTTACAAAGATGCCTGTATTAGCATTGAAGGGGCTACCGATGTTGAGCTGAGAGGGGATTCTTATTTGATGGAGCTGGCTTTTAATAATCTGATTGAAAATGCGGCTAAATATTCCGATGGCCCCGCTGAGATTGTTATTGTGCTAAGCAGAGTAGAAAAGTGGATTCGCGTGACGGTGGCCGACAAAGGATTGGGGATTGCTCAGCCCGATATTGAGCATATTTTTGAAAGATTTTATACTGCCAACAAGGCACATTCTCGCAAACTCGCCGGGTCTGGCTTAGGACTGTCGATTGTTGAAATGATTGTTTCTAAGCATTTTGGAACGATTTCTTTAGTTTCTGAGCTAGGGAAAGGAACAACTTTTACGCTATTAATTCCGGCTGAAAGATAACCTTCATTCTTGCTGAAAAGTGCGGTCCATGCCAATATAAACTCTTACTAAGAGGTGCGTATTCATGGCTTCCACGGAACTTAATTGGAGCTCTTCTCCACGGCTTGCTCAGCATTTTGGCAATTTGACGAGAGAAGATATTGAAAAAGATCAAACACTCGAAAAAATTAATGAAGTTCTCATACACATGTTAGAGTTAGAGAACCTTGATATCGCTCCCGGGTTATCGGGAGAATTAGAAATCTTAAGGCGAACATTCAAACCAATAGATCCCATTCGCTCTAAATGTATTCAGCTCATTGATGCGTGCATGCGGCTTGCACATCCGCAAAAAGAAATTCCTGACCAGATAGAGCACTATCCTTTTTATCACGGAAGAGCCTTGAAAGAAGCCTCGCGGCTCTTGTTAAGTCATATTGCAACTGAAAACCAGATAAGCTTGGATAAATCAGGGATGTTGCTGCAGCAATTTGTTCATGAGTATGTGATGGAGTTCTTGGACCCCGGCACTTTCTTAGTTAGACCTTCGAGTACATATGCACCCACTTCAACGCGAGATGTCTTTGTCATTTCTGTAAAGACAGCTAAATTGAGTGATTCGCCGGGGAGCGACTCGCCTGCTGGACCTTCGGCAAGTGACCTATTTTCTGCGTCCCTGAGGCCAACAAAGAACGTTCGACATCAACTGATTTGTACTCCGATAAAATGTGGTATTTCGCGTACCCCATTAAATTAGAAAGTTCTACGGATGGGTTAAAGTTGAATGAGATTAAGAAACAGCAGGATTTATCGGTGTTACTTGCAGAATTTACGGAAACTGGAGTTCCCCCTCGTAAAAAAGAAGATCTTGCGAGTTATGAAGTGAATAAACTCCACTACTATGAAGCATGTGGCGCCTACGGATTATGAAGAAGTCGTGGCTGTAGATTCTCACAAAAAAACAGGATGCGAAGGATAAAAGAAGAAACGAGATAGGCAAGATAGATAGAAACGTATTTAGAAACGTATTTAGAAACGAAGGGCTTGGCTGTTTTTAACGCGGAGGCGCGGATTTTCCCTATAACTCCTTCCTATTAAAAGCTTTTTAAAATTTAAAAGAATAAGAGGCTTTTAATAGGAAGGAGTTATAAGGAAACTCCGCGTCTCCGCGTCTCCGAGCCTCCGCGTTAAAAACAGCCAAGCCCTTCGTTTCTAAATACGTTTCTATCTATCTTGCTCCTCTTGCCTATCCTGTTTTTCTTTTGTCTCGACAATTCGGCCTCCCTTGCTCTATAAAAGTAATTAGACCAATGCATTTAAAGGAACCTCTACATGCCAGCCCAAGCAGAACTGAATGAAGTCACAGAAAAAATTCAAAAGATCACACCAAAATTTGAAGCAATTAAAACAGAAATTGGTAAGGTGATTATTGGCCAGACCTCTATGATTGACCGCCTTCTTGTTGCTCTTTTAGCCGACGGACATGTTCTTTTAGAAGGGATGCCTGGTCTAGCTAAAACGCTCGCCATGACAACCCTTGCAAAAACAATTCAGGCGGATTGCAAAAGAGTGCAATTTACTCCCGACCTTCTTCCGGCAGACTTGATCGGAACGTCCATCTACAATCCCAGAGAGGCCGTTTTTACTATTAGCAAGGGCCCTATTTTTACTAATATTCTTCTAGCCGATGAAATTAACCGAGCCCCGGCAAAGGTGCAATCGGCCCTTCTAGAAGTCATGCAAGAGCGCCAAGTGACAATCAGCGGAGAGACGTTCAAAACAGGCAATCCTTTTATGGTGCTGGCGACACAAAACCCGATCGAACAAGAAGGCACCTACACATTGCCTGAAGCACAAACTGACCGTTTTATGCTCAAGGTCAACGTGGGATATCCGGATCTGGCAGAAGAAAAAGAGATCCTTAACCGCATGGGAACCCTCTCTCAAAAGCCTGAAGTGAAAGCTGTGATTTCCACTCAAGACATTCTCGACATGCGCAAGATTGTGAACGATGTTTATATCGATGATAAAATCATCGACTACATCTTAAGCATTATTTTTGCCACACGTCAGCCAAAAGACTATAAGGTTGATATTGAAGGGCTACTGCTTTTTGGAGCATCTCCTCGCGCCACCATTAGCCTCAAACTCGCAGCAAAAGCACACGCTGCGCTTTCTGGAAGAGCTTATGTCACACCACATGACATTAAAGAGCTTGCTCCCGATGTGCTTCGTCACAGAATTAGACGCTCTTATGAAGCGGAAGCGGAAAATATCACGACAGACGAAATAATCAGCCGCATTCTAAGCACACTAGTTGTACCTTAAGGGGCTAAATGTCTGAAATTTCATTACAGCTCCTTCAGCACATTCAGCGGATCCATATCCAGACCAAACAGCTTGCGCAAGATCTTCTCGCCGGAGCCTATCGTTCCGCCTTTAAAGGCAAAGGGATGGAATTTGAGGAAGTTCGCGTTTATGAAAATGGCGATGAAATACGTGATATTGATTGGAAAGTTTCAGCCCGCATGAATCAGCCATTTGTGAAAACATTTCGCGAAGAACGCGAAATTACGGTGATGCTCGTCGTGGATGTCTCTGCCTCTTCCCGCTTTGGAACGGGGGATAAACGAAAATCTGATCTCATTGCAGAGATTGGTGGAGTGATTGCTTTTTCGGCTATTAAGAATAACGATAAAGTAGGACTCCTGTTGTTTTCTGATCGCGTGGAAAAATACCTCATCCCTAAGAGTGGTGTGAGGCATGTTTTGCGTGTCATTCGCGAATTATTAGCCTTTAAACCTAAAGGAAAAGGCACCGACATCGGAAAGGCCCTGGCTTATTTGGGAAATATTCATCGAAAATCCAGTGTGTGCTTTCTGATTTCCGATTTTATTTGTTCCGATTATTCTCATGAGCTTACACTGATCGCAAGAAAACACGATGTGATTGGGATTAGTGTCAATGACCCTGCAGAAGTCTCTTTTCCGGATGTTCATCTGGTTGAAGTGAGCGATTTGGAAAATGGTCAATCGGTGCTTGTTAATAGCTCTAGCAGAAAGATTCAAGAGTTCTTTGAGAATGGTGCTAAAGAGCGCTTGAAGTCTTGCAAGCATATCGTTAATGGAGCTGGAGCAGGATTTATTGATATTCGAACGGATAAACCCTATATTCCTGAGATCAAGAAGTTTTTTAAATTGCGTGGGAAAAATAGATGATAAGATTGATCACTTTTTTAAGCCTCTTGGTGCTTGTGCTGGCGGGAAAAACCTTGGCTGCAGACGTAAAAGAATTGAAGCTGGCACCCTTGTTGACCTTATCTCCAACGCTTCCTATCGAGATGAATGCAGAAAATCTCAAAGAGTCAGATGGTATTTCTGCGCGAGAAAATGCGTATAATGAAATTGTGTTTATGCACAAGGTGTTCCCTTGGTTCAAGGTAATTGCCACTTTTCTGTTTATCGGTTTTCTTTTGGCTTTGAGAACAATAAAGAGCAAGCCTGTTGTAGATCACAGCAAAGTTATTGCAACGGCCCGTATTAGGGCCCTTGAAACGTTGGCGGAAATAAAAGTGAGTAATTTACCTGAAAAAAATGCGTACGACACTTTTTACACGCGTTTATCAGACGCAGTCCGTTTGTATATTGAAGAGAGGTACCGAATTAATGCTCCCGCGAAAACAACGCAGGAGTTTTTGAGTGATCTGCCGAAGGCTTCATTGCCTCCGCAGTTTCCTGTAGAATCGCTTTCGAAGTTTTTGGTGTTGTCGGATAAGGTCAAATTTGCGCGCTTCCAACCAAATAGGGAGGAGAGCGACCGCGCTTATGAAGAAGCAGAGAAATTCATCACCCAGGCTTAAGTGTTTCCCTTTTCCTTTTTCCCTTTTTCGTGCCCTTACCCGTGCCCGTGTCCGATTTTATTTTCTTCTTTTCCTTTTTCCGCTGCCCAAAGAGAAAAAAGAAAAAGGGGAAGGGGGAAATGAGGCGCAGGAATGGGGAACACAATGGTAAAAGGGGAAAAGGAAAAGAAAAAAATAAAATCGGGCAGGGGCACGGCACGCACGCGGGCACGAAAGTTTCTTAAAGAGTTACCGCCCAAGGGGGAATAACTGAACACTCATGATTTCCCAACAGTCATTTTCTTTAATGAGCTCATACCGAATATTTAATATCGTCTCATCGTTAGACGTCACAACACCAGTCAACATCCTTATCCCCGTCGACCACCAATCGCGTTACTTCGGGGGCACGATTGCCCGCGAGGACAGGCGCTTTGTCCACAAATTTTATAAAATCACTTAGAGAAGTTTTTTCACGAAATCCTTTAGATGTGTAAACAAAATAAGCTTGCGAATAGTTTTTGTGACGCAAGAGATCCATCTAGTTTTGCAAAAGATCTAAAATAGGTCTCCGACCGTCCTTTGTCGGTGGGTGAATCAATAATGCAGGGATAAGAGGAGTTATATCGCCATCTCCATTCTCCTCTGCTGTCAAAACAGGCATCCACGAACAGATCAAAAAGAGGACCAAATAAATCGACTTCTTGTAGCCCTTCACGAACGTGACACCTCGGTTTTTTGTTGAACAGGTTTGGCTATTTTGAAATTCAATACTTTCCATTTACCATCTTCTTTGACGAGTTGGTATTCAATTTGAATTTTTTGATTCTCATGGGTGGTGATGAACCCAGTCAGTTTAGCCAAATTTCCTTTAATTCCAATCTCATTAAAGGTCACTTTCTCACTTCTCAAAAGAGGGGGATACGTATGCACAAAATCCCTAAATCCTTCTAAAGTAAGGGCTTTCTGAAATTCATGAGAAGTATATCCATAGTACGCTTCTGTCAAATGGTTATTGCGAATGGCCATGAGTTGATTTTGGGGAGTTTCCACAATATCCTCTGACATCCAGAAAGCACTACCCAGATAAAGTCCTCCAAGAACCAATAAAACAGCTCCTACTTTTAAAATAGATGAAACAATTGAACGGCGTGTTGTGTGAATTTCGAGTTTTTTTCCACATTGAGGGCAATAATGATTGTCTGAAGTAAGAGTCGTTCCACAGTTGGCACAGAACATAAAATCCTCCCTTAAAGGATCACCCAAAAATAACTTAAACAGTTTCTGATTAAAAAATCACTTTTATCGACCGAGGATTTTTCTTCGGAGATATGAAACATATTCTCACGCGGAAAAATTCTTAATCGATAGACTGTTTTTCTACTCGATAGCTGGCTGAGCTATTCTTGGACGATCTCTAACCTTTTCTTTAAAATGAAAGGATATTATATTAAACGCAATAAAAATTTAAAGAATTCTATAAGACCCATAATAATTAATGAGTTGATCGGCTTTTTTCGATTTAATTTGTTTTAAGTTTTCGTAAACTTGTAAGCCTTGAGCATTTAAACCTTGCTGGAAATAGAGAACCCCTAATTTATAGAGCGTTTCTTTATCGCTAGGATCGAGATCGAGAATCGTCTCATATTCTTTGATTTCTTCCTCCGGCATTTGGAGATCGTGGTAACTATACGCAAGCTGCTTGTGAACCCAAGGGTCGTGCGGTGCGTAGGCGCTAATGATTTTAAACTCTTCAATAGCACGCCCAGCTGTCAAACGAAATTTCTCTTCAATTATCGAGGAAAAGCGCTCTTCCGGCAACCACCTATCGGCGTCATAGCCTTCGATTTTAGCAGGATTGGCGTACAATCCCGATAACATGACGTAGGCGTTTGCTAGTGCCGCATGAGTGTGGGAACTTGTCGGCTGGCATTTGACGAGCTTTAACTGTTCTTCGACACCAGATTGTAGGAGCAGTTCTTTCATTTTATGGACATCCTGCCATAGCCACCAGCAATTGAATTTCTCCAGCGAGCCTCGTTTTTTCAATCCTGTCCATGAGGGGAAAGAAAACATCTCATACTCTTTTCCATGCAGACCATTGGCCAACTTGCAGCAAGCATTAGCAAGCGCGATATGATGGTCAGGATACCCTTCCAAATAACCAAGATTACGCTTACATGCTTCCACATATTGATCATGCAATTCTTTGAGTTGATCCGGTTTTTGCGTTTGCATGTAAAGGCGGAGAATGAAGAAAGAGAAGAAAGTCACAAAGACAAGCGCTAAACTAAAAGCAAGCAAAGCGGATTGGACCAAGTAAGTGAAGAAAATGGCCATGAGCACAATTTCTATGCTCCCGAGAATCAAGAAAAACAAATGGAATTTCACATAAGCTTTAATGAGACATTCAAAGCGAAGAGATACGGACGCAAGCAGGTGCTTCAGTTGGTCATTAGAGGCGCATTGAGTGTACGGTTGCGAACTTTCGCTTTCAAAATTAATTGTTGTCATAGCAGGGTTTATAGTGATAGAGGTCTAATTTTCTCAAGGGTTTTATGCATTTTCTGTTTGCAGCTCTGGTGTTGCCTCTGAGGCGTCCATGAATTCTTGCTGATAAAAGATCAGTAAGCCAGCAAAAACAATGGCGGCAGAAACGTAAAATGGCCATGTGACCACTTCGCTCAAGTATAGCCAACCAAAAAAGGCGGTGAATAAAGGTGTTGTGAAGCCCGCAAACGACATAAATGTGGCAGAATAGCTCTTAAGCAGCCATCCATAGAGATTATAGCAAATGAGATTTGACACGAGGATTAAAGCGGCTGTGCAGGCCATAAAAGGCATCCATTCTGTTACAGGAGCTGGATTCCATGTTTCGGAAAACAGCGAATGAGATAACGCCATGGCGCCACCTAGAAGCATGCTCAGACCATTTGCCATGAAAGGCGTATATCCATTTTCTTTTACAAGCTGGCTTAGTAAAATCCATCCATACACACTAGAAACGGCCGCCGCCATGACAGAGATTTCGGCCCAGGAAAGAAAGAGAAGATGACCGGTTTGTTCTTCAGAGGCCGTTTGGTTCATCAGGATAGGAATGAATCCTGCAAACCCAACAATCAATCCCAACCACTTTTTAAAGGTCATTTTTTCGGAAAAAATCGCATAGGAAAGAAGAGCTGAGACAAAAGGCGATAAGCTGTAAATGAAACACGTTTTGGAGGAAGTGAGGTGTTGAAGGCCAAAGAATTCAAAAGCGTTTGTTAAATAGATGTTGAACAGCGCGAGGCGAAAGACTCTCCAAAAGGTTTCTTTTTTAAATTGAAATTGTTCGCGATGATAAATGTATTGGTAAGCAAGTAAGATGACTCCGGCAAGCATCATCCGTGTTCCGACAAAGAACAAAGGCTGGGTGTAGTCTAAGCCCGTCTTGGAAATTGTAAAAACGCTGGCAAACAGCGCATACAACAGAACAACATAAAACATCAATAAAATCCCGGTTGTAAAGGGACAGCTTACTTGTTTATGTATTTAAAATAAATAGATAAATGATTATATTTTTAGAACTGATTTTAAGGAGGCTTCACCCGCCCGATAGGGATTAATAATAGCGATTAAACTCGCATAATCGCTTTTTTGACATTGCTCTAACAGCGCGTTAGTGGCGCCGATAAATTGTGTATTTGTCTGTAGTAAGAAAAAGGCTTCACATATCCTGAATATTTCATCAGCACCCCCGACCATTGCTGATGGAGCGCTGTTTTTTTGATTTTCCCTACATAAAATACCCAAAAAATATTTATTATATTCCACAAGCATCTTAGCGAAATCCTGAAGTGAAAGATTCTTGTTCATCTCGGCATCGAACTTCGTTGCGAGTTGCTGCAGGTCTTCGAGTTCCAAAAGTTTAATTATTTTTTTGTCTTCTTTGCTTCCCGATAATTTTAATGCTTCAATATACTTGATTTTATTGTTATTGAGTTGAGGCCACTCAGTTTTTTTAATGGGATCCTTCGGTATCAAATTAATATACATTTGATTTTGGACATTTTTTACCGCCAGAACAATTCTCTCTTGTTCAGATTTAATCGATTTGTTACTATTTTTAATATTTTTGTATTCTCTAATGACTTTGTAATTAATTTTTTTCAGGTCTTTTTCAATAGGGTTTCCCCCGAGTAAGTCGTATGCAATTTCTTTAATTTGCTCATTTAGCAAATTTATAGATTTACCGCTGAGATATTTTTTCTGCGCGTAAATATAAAAATTAATGTAAATATCTTCAATTTTATTGATAATAAACTGCATAACGCCTCCAAAACCAACGTGCTTATTATATTATTTACATCATAAATGAGTCAAGATAGAACGGAGCAAGCATGTCGCGTAAGTTCCCAAAAAGTCATGGTAGGCAATAAGACCGCAAAAACAGGATACGAAGAATCTGGGAGGGGTGTGAAGGATAGAAAACAAGGTGGCAAGATAGATTTATGGTGAGATCCACACCATAAATCTATCTTGCCTATCTTGTTTTTTTATCTTTAAGCGATTGTTTCTTTTTTTTAGCTATGCCTGTTGATCGAAACTCATTTTTTCAAAATCAAAGAGGGCGGGCCAGTCGGCAAAGAATTTGGCTTTATCGTCAATACTTTCCAAATGGGAGGTTGCAAGCTCGTAGTAAGGGCCCGCTTTATCCCTAGGCTTCAATGAAGCTTCTTTATAGTAAGAAAACCCGATCATGTAATTAATCAAGACAAGATCCTGGGCTGTTGCTTTTTTCATTGCCTGCTCTAATTTTAAGCGGGCGGCAACAAACTGACCCTTTTCAATGAAGCAGCGTGCTAAATGCGCATCGACCCAAGCCTGGGTAAAATGCGCTCCAATTGACTCCTTCATCCAAGGGGATAAGGAAGATAATTGAGGTAAGCTTTCCCATTGAGCACTCGCTTCCTCGTAATGACCTTTCATAAAGGCGCTTAGACCGGAAAATAAATGGATCCAATTGTGATCAACGCCCTTAACTTCTTTGGCAGCACTCAAAGCCTTTTCAAAATCAACAACATGGTTTCTCATGTACGCATTAAAAACATGGTTCAAGTGAATTTCATTCAAAAGAGTACTGATATTTTCAATTTCACTTCTTTTAAGTGCCATACGGAGGCTGGAATCCATTAAATCAAAGTCTTTTCCTGCACGAGCAATATAAGCCTGGTAAAGGGAGTAGTGGGGAAGAGGAGAGGTTTTTTCCATTTCTTCAACAAAAGCCCCCGCTAACAGGTAGTTGCCCTCTTGAAACAAGTTCAAAGCACGGACACTGCCGCCCACAGAATTTGACGTCAAGTAATAATGCCCTATTCCCGCGTACATACAGAAAATAACCAGCGCCACCGTGATTTTCGAGAAAATCGACATAAAAAACCCGTGAAAATTTTATAAAACACTAAAAACAAGAAACTTAAATGTAGTCTCTTCATTTTATTTAAAAAACCATTAAGAATCAATAAAAATGTAATGCAATTTATTTCTAATGGTGGTTTAATTAAATTAAAGAGTTGTGAAGGCTGTGTTTTTAAGCGATGCAACTAATGGGTGTTATATGCAAAAGCAAAAGATTATTTTGGTTGAAGATGAAGAAGACATTGCTGCCTTGATTAAGTTGCAAGGCGAGATGGCTGGTTATAAGGTCCATGTTGAGGTTGACGGTTTAAATGGGTATAGAACGATTGAGAAAGAAAGGCCTGACCTTGTCATTCTTGATGTGATGTTGCCTGGATTGAGTGGGCTGGACGTTTGCCGTAAGATGAAGAATCACCCCGAGTTGAGAGGTATTCCTGTGATTATTATTTCGGCCAAAGGGGATGAGTTAGACATTGTGCTCGGGCTTGAGCTTGGAGCAGACGACTATGTTGCGAAGCCATTTTCTCCAAAAGTGCTTTTTTCACGAGTGCGAGCGGTGCTTCGCCGAGGGATGGAGCCGCCAGAGCAGGTAGCGAAAACGCTGGTTGTTGGATCGTTGTCTTTAGAGGCTGATCGTTACCAGGTAAAGAAAAATGATAAATACATTCCGTTGACCCTTTCAGAATTTGGGATTTTACGTCGTTTGATGGTAAGTTCCGGGAAAGTGTTGACGCGAAATCAATTATTAGATGATATCCAGAGCAGTGATGTTTTTGTTGTGGACCGCAATATTGACGTGCATATTGCTTCACTGCGTAAAAAGCTTGGGCCTAACTTTAATAGTATTGAGACTGTCCGTGGAGTGGGTTATAGGTTCACTGAAGAGGAATAGAGCGTAGGGCTGATTTTCCACCACAGAGATCACAGAGAAAAAAAGAGAAGAAAGAGAGAGGCGTTAAACACCCATCGTTCCAAAAGAAATTAAACTCTTTTGCTTTTGGAATGGTGGGTGTTTAGCGTCTCTTTCTTTCTTCTCTTTCTTTATTCTCTTTTTTTCTCTGTGATCTCTGCGGCCTCTGTAGTAGAAAATCAGCCCTACGTGACGCTATAGACATTTCTTTTCATTTCACCGCTATTGTTTTTACGTCTCTCCTCTACAATCATCAACCCCAAACAGCTCAACCCACTCACCACAGCACAACCCATCAAGAACCAAATTCCTGCCGAAGAACTCCCTGTTAGCTCAATCAAGCTCGTGATCGCTACAGGAGCTAACCCCATAATCGCATAGGTGACATTATAGCACACCCCAACTCCCGTCAATCGAGTTTCAGTCAGAAAACTCGCTAACAAAATAGGGAAATAACTGGCCATTAACAGCCCAATAACGGTTTGATAAATCAGCATAAAGGCAATTAAAACACCCAAATTCCCGATAGTTAATAAATGAAACAAATGAAGCGCTCCGCAAAAAAAGAGTGCACATACCCCCACAAACACGTTAATTTTTCCTAAATAATCGCTCAATCGCCCACAAACCGGTAACACACATGCCGACCACATCATTCCCAGGGTCATAGAAAGAAAAATGTCCGGCGCAGAAAATGCGCAATATTGACCTAAATAAGAAGGAAGGTAAAGCGAGAAAATAATCATGGCAGCCGGAACGCCATTCATCCCCATGCCAAAAAGCATCTGCAGTTTATTGCTCTGAAACAACTCCTTCAAAGGCGCTTTGAGATCAGAACGAGGACGTTCTGCTTGCAATTGCTTGAAATCCGGGGTCTCATGCAAATACTTACGAATGAAATAATTGGCGAATGCCAGCAATCCTCCAAAAAGAAAAGGAATGCGCCAGGCCCAGCTGTGAATCTGTTCTTGAGACGCAGATGATGAAAGTAAATAAATGACAAAAGAAGCCAAAATCGATCCCAAACTTGCACTAGAGATCACAAAGCTGGAGTAATATGCTTTCTTTTGCTTTTCAGAGGACTCATAAACAACAGTCGCTGCTCCTGGTAGCTCCGCCGCAAATGATAGTCCCTGTAAAAGACGTAAAAAAATGAGTAAGATAGGTGCTAAAGCGCCTATTTGACTGTAAGTCGGCAAGAGACCAATACAAAAGGTAGCCGATGCCATTAAAAGCATGACAGAAAGAAACGTTTTCTTTCTGCCATAAGTGTCGCCAAACATGCCGAAGATCATCCCGCCGAAGGGGCGTACCACATAGCCCATAGCGAACACACCAAAAGCTTTCATGGTGCCGAGTGCCTGATTATCGCTAGGAAAAAATAGAGCGCTCAGATAAGTGGCCATCATTCCATAAATAATAAAGTCGTAGTATTCTAGTCCAGCGCCAAGGCTGCTTAGTAAAGCGGTATTACGTGCCGTTTTTGACATTAATCCTCTTTCTTTAAGCGTTGAAACCGTGCTGGATCTATTTGTGCATGAAGAATTTTATGCTTCGATATCTGCACCTTTCCCGGCTGTCGTTTGCCCATTCTAGACACATATTTACGCTGGGTTAAGCAGATTTCCGCAGAGGAATCCTGTTTGGCTTTGCTGTAGAAAATTGCCAGCTGAATGGCATCTTTTAGGGTCTCAGGGTCGGGGTCTTGCCCTCTTGCAGATCGGATGACGACATGGGAGCCCGCAAGACCATTGACATGCAGCCACCAATCGGAGCCTTTGGCGTAGACAAACGTGAGCTTGTCGTTATCTTTGGCACTTTTCCCCACCCATAATGCTACGCCTGATTCTGAAGTGTATTCTCGATAAGGAAGTGTTTTCTTTTCTCGTTTTGGTAATGCTTTGCATTGCCACTGCTTTAATTGTTTTAATGTTTGAGCAGCCTCAATCGCCTCTAGTTGCAGAAGGATTCGCGAAACCTCTTTTTCGGTTTCATGCAGCTGTTTTTGCAAATGATCGATTCCAGCTTTCATCTTTTTGCTCGTGCGAAAGCGCTTTTCCACTTCTGTCTTAGGCTCTTTAAGAGGATCGAGGATAATCGTGACTATTTTGCCTTCTTGCTCCCAATCTTCAACAATGCAATTAAGCATTCCTTTTCTTAAGCGGAACAAATGTGCTTGAAGCAGATGAGCTTCATGCTGAATAGCAGACCACGTTAGGCAGTTTTCCAGCTGTTGCTCGCACTTTTTCTTCTTTTTTTGTAGACGCTTCAAAGTAGCTGTGGATCTATTTTTAATTATTAGCTTTTCTTTGTTGAATTGTGCTTGTTGCTCTTTTTCGATGTAAAGCTTTTCGATAGCAGAGCTAGAAGAGGGAGTTTCGTTGACGTGTAAAGGTTGATCTCGTGGAGCGGGGGGTTCGTAAGTGAGGCGATCGGTTTTGTTTAATGAAGAAAGAATTTCGCGATGAACATCGAGTAAGTAAAAATTGGGTTTTTTCTGAAAGAACTCGGCTACAAGAAAATATTCTTTTTTGTCTTTTTTGAACGTCAGTTTAAGAATGCGGTCGTTGTTGACTACTTCTAGGTTGTCGAGAGTGGTACCGGCAAGAAAGTTGTTGATGGCTTTTGCAAGAGAGGTGCCTTCGTGAGTACTTTGCAGGCGACTTAAGTGAAAGCGCAGAAAGGGTTCTTGAAAACAAAGGAGTAAGCGTTTCTCTTCGAAGGTTAGGAGGTATTTCCAGGAACCTAAATTGTGACAGCGAGTGAATGTTTTCCCTTTAAGATGTTGTTTTATCTCGGAACAAATAAATAAAATTTGATTTAACGAAAGGGACATAACACATCCAGGTTAAAGGCAAAACGATACAAGAAAAGCTTTTATCAAACATCATTTTTTGCACTTGCTTAAAAACAGCCCGTTGACTATGATCTTTCCTTTCGCACTGGTAGCTCAATTGGATAGAGTACCCGGCTACGAACCGGGCGGTTAGTGGTTCAAGTCCACTCCAGTGCAATGATTATACAAGCTTTTCCATCAGGACCATGCGTAACCAACGCCTATATCGTCGGTTGCCCCGATTCCAAGAGTGCTGCTATTATTGATCCAGCTCCCGAGAGTGCGGACCGCCTCATTAAACACCTTGAAACACACCATCTTACTCCTGACAAAATTATTTTGACCCACTCGCATTGGGATCATATTGGGGATGTTGCTCCTTTGTTAAAAAAGTATCCCATTCCTGTCTTTATCCATCCTTTGGATCAAGGAAATTTAGAGAGCCCTGGCTCGGACGGACTTCCTTGCTGGATCTCTATTGAAGGGGTTAAAGCCACCCATTTCCTGAATGAAAATGATATCATCGAAATTGGTTTATTGAAATTTCATGTGATTCATACGCCTGGACATACTCCAGGCGGCATCTGTCTTTATAATGAAGAAGAAGGCGTCTTAATTTCTGGAGATACTCTTTTCAAAGGCTCGATCGGCAATCTGTCGTTTACAACCGGGCAACCCGACCTGATGTGGCCGTCGCTTGACAAACTGGCGAAGCTGCCGAGCAAAACACGCGTTTTTTCTGGCCATGGCTCTAGCACCACAATTGGGGCCGAGTCGTGGCTGCCTAATGCAAAACGTGTGTTTGGGTAAGCCGTCAATTTTATTGCACAAGATAATCATAAAGATCAGCTTCATTCGTAAGGATAATGTGATGATGGACAAGACAAAGAGAATCGACTAAATCGAGGATTTTGTGTTCCCCGACACCCGGTAAGCAAACGGCAGTGATTGTAGGGAGTAAACAGGACCGTTCGAGTGATTTTAAGCCATTAGCATAATCCTGAAAACTAAAACCCTCTTCACGAACGCGTAAAAAGATAAGATTGCGGCGATAAAGCAGGGCTTGAATGGCACAGTGGAGCCCGTGACTGTGAGAGGGGGGATTCCCTAAACAATCGATCAATTCAGGTAGATTGCGGCAAAAATAAGGGGTGCTGTAGTCGCCTTTTTCGGCCTCGCCAAAAGTTGCTACCGTGTAAGTTTCCATTAAAACCCCCTTATCTCTAACCTCATTGTAACATTTTTGAGATTTTGTAGTGCGTGATAAGAAAATCATTTTTATTTTGTTAAAGCTCTAATTATGGTAATTCTTGAGCGTCCGTTTTTTTATGGCCTAGTACAACGTCTAACAAAGAAGCCTGTCTCAAAAGTCCTGTAGGGAAACCTCATCATCCTAAAAATGGTGTGAATGTCCTTTCTGCTGATAGAGGGAGTTGCCTTGGGGTTATGTCTCTCATGGTTCTAGCTAACATTGAAGGATTGACAGTTAAAAGCATTAGAAAGCTTTTTGACATCACGGATGGAACGTCTGTTGGTAGTATGCTTGCGCAAAAGCTTCTATAACGCTATCATGGAACGGGTGGATCAAAACTAGTATGATGATCACTTTGTTGCTACCTAAGTACTGTTAGTACAAAGAGGCGGTGAAAAATCGCCGCATATGGGGGTATTCGTTTTTGATCGATCGCGGTAGCGGTCAAACTCTGGATAGCCCAGGGTAGCTATGCACAATGTTATCAACTTAAAAAAATCATAGGTACCTCCGCGTAGTGCACCCATGTTTTAATCTTCCTTTTTTGGATCTTGCAAATTGCTGATCGGCTCTCAAAGCACATAAATTCTTTTTCAACCCGGTTTTCAAAACTTCGCAAAGAGCCTCCATATCTGGTTCTGGATTTAAAATACCTATCATTAACGGATTTCTTAGATTAGCTGTAGCTACACGCCTATTAATTTTGTAAGTATGTTTAAGTGATTTGGATTTTTGTTCTTCATTAAGTTCTTCTTAGGCTTCCTCTATTAGTAAAGACGACATGTTTAATGTGAATACAAGAGCAAAAAATTCTTGCTCTATAGCTAGTTTTGAGTGCCCGCTAAAGTTTTTCAAGCTCAAAACCAACTTTGCAGCACTTATAATTTTCTTCTGTTCGCCAACGAGAAGTATAAAGATTTTAAAATCCTTTTTTAAATACTTCTTCTGATTTAATAACGACGCGATAAGAAGCTCTTTGTCCCCAGTGCTTAAATGCACTAAACCATTCTCACATCTATGTAGCGGGTTTTTTTATCTAGAGAAGGTAACCGCTGCTTTAATTCTTTGATTTGATCGTCATGTACTTCATTAATTTTACAAAATTCATACAGACTAACTTGTAGGGCCTTTTTGCATAATGGCCCTGACGTAAAGTTAAAAATTGGTATGTAAAAAAAAGCACGAGATGCTCTATTTCTGACTAAAGAAAAAGGGAATACCTCATGCAAACTGAAACGCTATATAAAATACGTAATTGGCCAGAGTATAACAGAGCGCTTACTCAAAGAGGAGGCGTAAATGTTTGGGTCGAAGAAGAATCATTAAAAAAATGGTACTCTTCCTCTCACACCTGTTTAGCTGGTAGACCCGAAACATCTTCCGGTCATGCAGTCCTAATGCTTCTCACGCTTCGAGAAGTGTTCAAACTAACCTTAAGAAGTCTACAAGTTTTTGTTAAATCATTATTTAAACTCATAGGTTTGGACCTCCTAGTGCCATGTTATACCCAGATTTCTCGAAGAGCTCAAACGCTTCATATTGTGCGCAGGCCTATTGCTACAGGCCTGTTGGTTATTGACGACTCGTGTTGTACCGCCCTGTTCCTTCCAGCTCAGCTTCAATGCTCAGCAGCCTGTTGTACTTGGCGATACGATCTGTCCGAGATAGCGATCCTGTTTTGATTTGTCCCGCATTCACCGCGACGCTTAGATCCGCTATAATACTGTCCTCTGTTTCGCCGGAACGATGCGAAATCACCGCCGCATATCCATGCGTTTGAGCCAGACGAATTGTTTCTAATGTCTCTGTCAACGTGCCTATCTGGTTCAACTTAATCAAAATGGCATCTGCAATCCCTTCTTTAATTCCACGATTTAAATACTTGGGGTTTGTCACAAAGATGTCGTCACCCACAATTTGTGTTTTGCCCCTCAGCTTATCTGTCAGAAGCTTCCACCCTTGCCAGTCATTTTCATCCAATCCATCTTCAATACTGTCTATAGGGTATTTCCCGCACAATTCATGTAAATAATCCACTTGTTCCTCAGCCGATCTTGTAAGAAACTTCTGTTTTCTATCCTTCTTTTTCTTTTCAACATACCCCTGAGAACTTTTGTCATAAAAACCGGATGCAGCACAATCCAAAGCGATCGAAATATCTGTTCCTACTTTGTAGCCGGCTTTTTTAATGGCGGATAAAATTAAATCGAGGGCTTCCTCATTGGATCCGACATTCGGGGCGAATCCGCCTTCATCGCCAACCGCTGTGACATGGCCTTCTGCATGCAAAATCTTTTTAAGAGTGTGGAAAATTTCTGCTCCCCAACGCACTGCTTCCTTAAAGGTGGGCGCTCCTTTCGGGCGAATCATAAATTCCTGGAAATCGAGCGAGTTATCGGCGTGGGCTCCGCCATTGATGATGTTCATCATCGGGCATGGAAGAATATAGGTGTGACTGCCTCCTATATAACGATATAAAGGCAGTTTTGCTGTTAAAGCACCTGCTCTCGCTAATGCTAAAGAGGCGCCCAAAATCGCATTAGCGCCTAAACGCGCTTTATTTTCTGTGCCATCACTTGCAATCATCATCGTGTCGAGGCGCGTTTGATCAAACACATGCTCGCCTACTAATAGCTGAGCAATCGGGCCATTCACATGCGCTACAGCCTGCTGGACACCTTTTCCAAAATAGCGGGATTCGTCGCCATCGCGCAGCTCTAACGCTTCGTTTTCTCCTGTGGAGGCTCCAGAAGGAACACACGCTTCTGTTACCAATCCTTGATCAGTTGTGAGCATGACTTTAATCGTCGGATTCCCTCTCGAATCTAAAATTTCAATTGCTTTAACGGATCTAATATAAGCCATAAAACCACCTGTTTATCTGTTTTTGTGTTCTTGATCGAGGCTTTCGATAAGAAACTGATAGGATTCGTAACGCATAAATGAGAGTTCTTCTCGATCGATTGCTTCTAGCACCGCGCAATCTTGCTCGTGCAAATGACGGCAATCCTGATATTTACAATTTAAACCCACCTCATGGATGTCGGGGAAATACTTCTCAATCTCTTCTCTGGTCAGTTGCCATAACCCAAAGCTTTTAATCCCCGGGGTGTCGATGCAATATCCGCCAAATTTTAACTTTAAAAGCTGTGCTGTCGTTGTCGTGTGAGAACCTTTTTTTGTTTTTTCAACAATTTCACCGACGCGCAGATCATATCCGGACACAGAATTGATCAGAGACGATTTTCCCACGCCTGACTGCCCTGAGAAGACAGAAGCTTTATCACGCATGACTGCGCATAAGTCATCCAAGCCCTCACCTGTTGTGGCGCTCATGCAAATGACGGGGATTCCCGCTTGCCGATAGGCAGCGACAAACTGCTCGCATATTTCTCTTTCTGCTTCACGGAACTCTTGAGGGTACGCTTCGTTATCTAGTAAATCCATCTTGTTGATGACTATAACCGGCTCCATATTACCTTTACGGGTCGCAATGATGTAGCGGTCGACAATGGATTGTTTCATGGGTGGTCTGACAACAGAAAGCGTGATCAGAACTTGATCGATATTGGTGGCGATGAGTTGTTCTTTACGGCGTGACAAATTGTCGGCTCTTGATAATACAGAACGGCGTGGTTCGATATAAGCGATGACTCCTTCCGCCTCATGTGTTTTTTCAAACAGCACAAAATCGCCTACTGCCACCAAGTTCTTTTGCTGGTTTTTTTCTTTCTTTATGATGCCGCGAAGGATACAGGCAAAGGTCCCGGAATCATGTTCAACGATAATTCCCTGGGACATAATGGAGAGCACTCTTCCGCGCAGCAGATGCTCTTGGGAAACAGGGGCTTCTGCCTTCTGGACCATTTTTCGATCAGTTTTTTTGAACTTCGAGCGGTCTTTTGCTGTGGCTATTTTGCGGCCCTGTTTTGCCATTGCTTTCTCTTCGCGAGAAAATTTTTCTTGGTAGCGCTGTTCCTGATTACTTTCTTCACCCATTCTAGAGACACCTTAACGCTTGCATAAGAATTCCACCGGCCACAGCAACATTCAAAGATTCCATTGCTGGAGCCATCGGAATCGTGATTTTCGTGCATTGGGCAGCGGCCTGACTTGAAATGCCATGAGCTTCATTGCCTAAGATCAGCAATGTTCCTTCTTTCGGTTGGACTGCGCTAACGGGTGTGCCTTTAAGGTCGGCCACTAATGCTTGTAAGTGATTTTTTTGGATTAACTCTTCAAGTTGCTTCCAATTTCCTCTAGCTAAAGGAATTTTAAAGGTGGCTCCACGAGAGGCTCGTAGGGCTTTATCATTAAAAGGGTCGCAACTTTGATCGAGGATAAAAACTCCATCCCAACCGAGGGCGAGTGCCGTTCTGATGATTGTCCCTAGATTGCCCGGATCACCGACGCCGTCAAGAGCCACAATGTACTTTAAATCTTTCATGCTATGTGCTTTTGGTTTTTCAACAACAGCAAGAATGCCCTCAGGACTTTGCGTGCCGGAAACTTTTTGCATAATGCTTTCGCTCACAATCAGGACCTCGTCCGCTTTGACGCCTTTTGGAATAAAGGTCTCATCATACACCATCAAGAGCTTGGGATGCACGTGCGCGCAAACCTCTCGAACCTCTTTGATTCCGGAAATGACAACGCTATTGTGCTCGTCGCGGTAATCGTGATTTTGTCTAAGCCTTACAACGTGCTTGACCATGGAATGTTGTAGACTCATAATCTGCTGTGTTGACATAGGGGCCTCATTGTTTAAGGATTTTATGTTGGTTTCCAGTTAGGAGATTTTGTTAAAAGGGCAATGACCTCTGATGGATCTTCAAGATCGTGAGTAATAATCAAACGCTCTGCTTCTTTTAACAAGAATCCCATCCGTTTTCCCTCGGGGATTCCATGCTCCTTCAATAGTGAACCATGCACTAAAGGCTTTTTCTCGACAAGACGTTGCACATGTTGGGCTAAAGATTTTTCCTGGGCCCCATGCAGCTTTAAAAAACTTTCTTTTTCAGATTTATGTAACTTAGCAGCAGTGACTTGCAAGCATAATTGGCTGTGAAAATGCGCATAAAAATGCGCAAGGCTCACTTTATCCGTAGGAATCCCGTGCGTGCGATGCGTGTGCACAAACTCCATTAGCTTTGTGTCCTGTCCGCTGATGCGCAAATAATTGCACACATCACGCAGTTCCTCGACTTTCGCATGAGGAAACAGCTCGATCAGATAGAGAATAGTCGGAGTCCCCAAAGGGAAATGATGATAGACAGCGACAATGTGCCGAAGGTCGTGAAGATGAAGGTGTTTTAATTGCGGGAAAATAACCCCCAGCAACCCTAGTTTATGGAGGTCGAGGATTGCCTGGTCGAAGCGCGGGGAGCTCGCCATTTTGGTGAATTCTTGCCAAATACGCTCCATTGCTACAGCGGGAAACAGATTGGCGGCGTACGCAATAATACCCTCTTGTGTTTCGAGATCAATATGGAAGCCAAATCTCGCCGCAAATCGCACAGCGCGCACCATGCGCAAACGATCTTCAAAGAAACGCTCCGAAGGATTGCCGATCGCTCTAATGATGCCCTTTTGGATATCTTCTCTGCCATTCACATAGTCATAGAGATTATCTTCAAGAGGGTCATAAAACATGCCATTGATGGTGAAGTCGCGTCTGATCGCATCTTCCTCTGGGGAAGATTGCTCGATGCGTTCTGGCTGACGGCCATTGCTGTAGGCAATATCACGGCGAAAAGTCGACACTTCGAAATTGTGGCCTTCGTAGACAACAATGACGACTCCAAAGGAAAGGCCTACAGGAATGGTGCAGGGAAAGAGATCGAGGATTTCGGCAGGGGAGGCATTAGTGGCGATATCGATGTCGTAGGAGGGGTGACCCATTAAATAATCGCGTACCCATCCACCGGCAAAATAGGCGATAAACCCTTGGCGCACTAATTTTCTTACGATAGCGATTGCTTTGTCTTTTACGTTCATGAGGACGTTATAGCATGACTTAGGTTTAAAATCCAATTAACGCATAATGCTGACTAAAATCACAGATAGAACAAGTTTCAAAGACAATCTAGCGAAAAAAACCGGTAACATCTCAATAAGTCGAGGTACACAAAAAAAAGTAACAAGATAGGTTTAACCGTTCATCTTTCGAATTTTTTTGTGAAAGTCTTGAAAGACAAATGGTTAAACCTATCTTGCCTACCTTGGCCATCTTGCTATGCTTTTTTACTTCACTTGCGGTTGCCAGCTAGGGAAGTGTTTTTCTCCAGAACCCGAACTAATCTTTTTCGATTCAGGCTGGTTCAAATTCACTAAATAGAGCTCACTTCCCTGTCCACCGGTGGAATTAAAGATTAAATGCAGGTTATTCGGCGCCCAAGTCGGGTTCTCTTTATTGCCTGCTCCTTGCGTCACTTGATATTCCATGCGTTTATCGAAGTCATAGACCCAAATTTGCCTGACCCCTTGCGCCATCGAGCAGTAAGCAAGCTTACTTCCATCCGGCGACCAAGAGGGCGCAGAACTCTCTTTATTGTGTTTCGTGACAAGGCTGACTTGAATGTCTTTTGAACCTGCACCGGGCGCAGGAATCGCCATGACGTAAATGCGAGGACTTCCATCTTTATTCGAGACAAAAGCAATGCGGTTGCCATCCGGACTAAAAACGGGAGATCCTTGTGTGGCATGTTTTGCAGCAAATACTTGCTGTGGCTTGCCTATTGCTCCCGATTCCGGGCTAAATTCCTGCACAAAAACATCGGGATTGCCCGTATAATCGCTAATGAAAACCACTTTGTTGCGCTGTCTTGAGATCGAAGGCATCAATTGATTGCCTTTCAATAAGGTAAAACGATATCCTTCACCTTCAGTTAGAGAGGCCATGTAGATCTTTGATTGTCCTGTTTTATAGGAAACATAGAAAAAACTTCCTGGAGTATATCCTGCTTTAGGTGGGACATAAACAGGAGAAATAGAAAATTCGCCGCTCTTGGTAATTTGTTGAGCATTATGTCCATCATAATCCGCTTCCCAGATCTCTGAAATGTGTTTCCCGTCAGCAGACTTTGTTTTTACGGAATAAAGAAAGCGTGTTGTCGCAATCCCGTCCGTATTAAATAAGGCTTTGTGAATCATGTCAGCAAGTTGATGCAACGTACGACGATCTTTGTTGAGAGCACCTGTGAGAGCTAATCCTTCTGCAGTTTTCACCGTGTTGCCATTGACCGAGAACATGCGCGCATCGAGCTTTCTGTCTTTCACACGCACTTTAATCACGTAATAGACATCAAGAGCTTTCCAATCCGCAGCTTTGCCTAAATTATCAAAAGAGCCTGCTTTTGAGACGGCATCGCGATTTCCTGTGTGCTTGACGGTAAATGTCATGCCGTTATGACTCAAATCGAAGTGCAGCACTTTTTCCAGGGTTTTGAGATAAGCCTCATCAAAACTCGCATTCTCAATATAGATATCAGCCAGGTAAAGAGGCATGAGCCTGCTTTCTGTTGCCAGTTTGACAAACAGGTGTTCTTTATCCTCATTTTCTGCGGCAACAAAAGTAAAGGAACCACAAAATAGTAAAATTAGTAATTTATATAGAAAATTATTCATAAATCATTGCTCAACGAAATTAAAAAGGTGAATTCTTTGTTGTCGCCAAAGTTACTCCCAAATGGCGGGAATGTCAAGTCTGGCAACGTTTTTTCTATGTAGCTTTTATTAACGGCACTTTGTGAGCTGACAATCTGAAGTTTATTGACTTTTCCGGAGCGGGATAATGTTAGCTTAATCGTGACTTCACCATGCTCAGGCAATTTAAGAAAAAGCTTTAAGCGACCCACGAGCTCATCTCGATACCCTATTTCACGCATACTCATGGACTCTTGAGGCTCTTTGGGGAGAGCGTCTATAGAAAGATCGCTGAGGCCGGAAGGAACCGTCATAAGGGCAATTTGGTTGAGTTCTGCTTTAGAAACCTTTTTTGTTTTTGACATGCTGGCTTGGGCATTCGCTAGAAGTTGCTGTTTTCTGGCTTTTGCAGCTTCTGCTTTGGGGTCGACAGTTGGTTTTGCGGGCTCTGCCTTTGTGGTTTCCGCTTTTTTGACGGGGTCAGGCGTTTCTTTTTTTATCGCAGTTGCCGCCTTTTCTGGTTTGACCGTTTCCTTAGGTTTTGGAGTGACCTTTTTAGACGGCTTTATTTCTTTTTTAACCGTTGTTTTAGGAGGGGTTGGCTTAGGCGTGGGCTTGGAGATGATTTTCTTTTTCTCTAGGACGACTTCTGCGATCGGCTCTTCAATGATGACTTCAGCAGGCGCTTCTGCTTGAGGTAAAGATTTTTCAGCCACTTTAGGAGACACCGGAGGGAGGGGTTGAGCGGAAGCTTTAGGCAGAACCTTTTTTTTCTCGTTGAGTTGCACTGTCTTCACAACGAGTTTTCGGAGTTGCACATGCGGCTGTACAATGTATTCAGCAGATCTACCCATAAGAAACAGAAACAGCAAGTGACAAGCCACTACAACTGCAATAATGATTTTTACTGCATCTCCTTTAGGTTTCTGAAAACAAGAAATTTTTTCCATAGCACTCAATTGTAAGGTCAGATTCACGGGGTCACAAGCCTTCAGCCTGAAACTCAGACATATTTTACCTGGGGTGTTGCCCTAGGCGAAATAGTCTGAGTGTCAAGCTGAAGGCCTGATATATAGCCTTGTCATGAAGGCTTCAGCACGACGTCCATTTGCTCAAATCCAGCGGCTTCGGTGGCATTTTTAACCGCTTGATAAATGCCAAAATGCGCTTGCTTATCATGGAACAACTGCGGTTTTGCGTTGGGGTATTGCTTTTTAGCTTGCGACAACAGCCCGGCAAGCTCATCGAGGGTCACAAGGCGATTCTGATAGCGAATGCTGTTGTCTTTTAAAACATGAATGCTAATCGGACTGGATTCCTGAACCGAAATCGAACTATGATTGAGGTGATTGGCCGCGTTAGCCAATTCCACACGTTCTAATTCCAACAAAGGCGCGACAACGATAAACATAATCAAAATCACAAAGACAACGTCGATTAAGGGCGTTAGATTGACGGTGGGCTCCTCAACTGGAGCACGTACGCTTCCTCGTCTAATCATGAGACACCAGATCCACTTGGCGATAATGCATTTCTACAGTCGATAAGATCTCTGTGGAAAATCCATTCATTTCCGTTTCAAAGTCGCGAATTGAGTTTTTCAAATAATTGTAACCTATCAAAGCCGGGATAGCGTCCAATAAACCAAGGACAGTCGTTGCCAAAGCTAGCGATAATCCCCCAAGCACCATTTGATGCATGCTCCCTGCTGTTTGCGCTTGTAATTGGGAAAACGTGGTTAAAATTCCCCAAACTGTCCCAAGCAATCCTAAAAACGGAGCCAAGCTGACAACCGTTGCTAAAATAAATAGATTTTTCTCCAAATTCTTGACCTGTGAGGCAACCGCTGATCGCAATTGAGATCCGACAAAATCAACATCCGACAGAGATAGAAATGACAAATCTTTTTTTTCTTTCCCCGCATGACCAAAGTGGCGGTTTTTATTGAGGATGTCAACGGTATTCCGCTTAAGGACGGAATAAAGGGTATAAAAGGGGTTGCATTGATCCTTTTGGACGGTTTCGAACTCGACACTTAAAGGATTGGCCCTATGTCGTAAAAACGTCTCATAAAAGACAGCGGAAAATTTCTGGGCCTGATAGGTGACCCAAACCTTGTGAACGAGGACTACCCAGGAGATGATGGATAGAGCGATTAACCCAATAAAGATGAACTTACCTAAAACATCGGATTGCACGTAGGCATCAAAAAAAGGGTTACTAGCAAACATTAACAAATTCTTTACAAACATTATAAATTCCTGTATAGTAGGCTTTTAACATAATTTCTGCGCTTTAGCCTGCATTCGCTGAGTTGTATTTAATAAGAGAATGATGTAGCAATAGCTTTGTACACCCAATCTCACTCGGTATTGATAATCGATTAAAGGAGTAATTGTCAAGAAATGAAAAACTTTTTAAAAGCACTAATTCTATCAGTTTTTTTATTAAACACTGTTTCTTTTAGTTTTGCAGAGGAAGCAGCTTCAAATTCCGAGCATGTGACTGCCGCGGCGGGTGCGTTTAGCGCATCCGGTGATCCTGTTGCGATTACCCTTCTTCAAGAGAAAGACTCGATTCAAGCAGGACATTCTTTCTGGGTTGCCCTTCAATTTGACATTGAGGATGGATGGCACACGTATTGGAAGAATCCAGGCGATTCCGGTATGCCTGCGAGCGTAGCATGGGATCTTCCTGAAGGTTTTACAGCAGGGGAAATCCACTGGCCAACACCTGAGCGTTTTATAGTGGGCCCGTCTGTGGGATTTGGCTATGACCGCACTGTTTATTTAATCGTAGAGATCACTCCCCCTTCTTCTCTTTCAAGTGATCAGCCGATAGGAATCGGAGCCGAAATCAGCTGGCTGGCCTGTTCAGACTCGACTTGCTTACCTGGAAACTCAAAGGTTTCCGATCGACTGCTCGTCAAAACGACGATCCCGGAAACCAATAACGCAACCAAAGAACGCTTTGCGATCGCACGTGCTCAGCAGCCGGCAAAAGAACCAAAGGTGGGTGTCAAAAAAGGCTCTGGCGGCTTAATTGAGCTTTTCATTAATTCTCCGATCCCTTTTTCAAAAGCTTATTTCTCTCCGGAAGATAGTTCGATCATCAATCATTCGATGGATGCTGTTATCAGTATTAGCAAGGACAATTCAAATGTGCATCAAGTGGTGATCCAGAAACTTGGCGATGCCTCAACGATTCCTTTGAAGGGAATCCTTGTTCTTTCCAACGATTCCGGCCAAAGTAAAGGCTTTGATGTTGACACAGTGGTGGTGGGGTTTTCTAAAGGTGAAATTGCCCTACTGGACAAAGATAAACTTTATAAAGCTCCTCGTATCGACCAAACTGCACCTGCCGCTCCCGTTTCCGATTTTGAAGGGGGCTTTGGGATGGCACTTCTCTTTGCTTTTGCTGGAGGAATGCTCTTAAATCTCATGCCTTGCGTTTTACCAGTGATTTCTCTTAAAATTTTCAGTTTTGTAAAGTTAGCAGGTCAAAGTCGCTCCTTAACGTTTAAGCATGGACTGGTCTTTTTCCTTGGTGTTCTTATTTCGTTCTGGGCATTAGCTGGTATGCTTCTCGTGTTGCAGGCTTATGGAAGTGCTGTGGGCTGGGGATTTCAACTACAAGAGCCTATTTTTGTCGCTATTTTGGCAGCTGTGATGTTTGTTTTAGGACTTAATTTGTTTGGTTTGATGGAACTGGGGACAAGCATTACCTCTGCTGCCGGAAATGCCTCGCAAAACAAAAAAGGTCTTACAGGATCGTTTTTGAGTGGTATTCTAGCAACTGCAGTGGCGACGCCTTGCACAGGCCCTTTCCTTGGCTCTGCTGTGGGATTTGCCGTTACACTACCGGCATTTATGGCGATGCTTATTTTCACCATGCTTGGAGTCGGAATGGCGTTTCCTTATTTACTTCTTTCTGCCTTTCCTTCGCTATTGCGTTTTGTGCCAAAACCAGGAAATTGGATGATCACTTTTAAAGAGATCATGGGCTTCATCATGATGGCTACGGCGATTTGGCTACTTTGGGTTTTTGGAGCGCAAACAAGCAGCATGGCGATTGTTCTTGTGATTGCCGGATTGTTTTTCCTTTCGATTGCGTGCTGGATATTTGGCAAATGGGGATCTCCTATACAAGCCAAGAAAACGCGTTATTTGAGTTATGTGCTTTCAATTGCAGCGATTGCGTGTGCTTTGTTTGTGATCACGACGGCCGCTTCGCCTGCCTTTGCCTCTCAAGACACCCATCAAGAAGCAAGTGAAGATTGGGAAGTGTTTTCTCCGGAAAGAGTTGCCGAATTGCAAAAGCAAGGGATCCCTGTTTTCATTGATTTCACAGCAAAATGGTGCCTCATTTGCCAAGCGAATCATTTAACTTTAGCAAGCGATACGGCAACTGCTGAATTTAAGAAAAAGGGCGTCGTGCGGATGAAAGCGGATTGGACAAAAAATGATCCGGTGATTACAGCAGAACTACGCAAGTTTGGCCGTAATAGCGTTCCTCTTTATATCTTGTATGGAAAAGATTCTTCTAAGCAGCCGCAAGTATTACCGCAAGTGCTCACACCGGACGTTGTGACAACGCACTTAAACAACATCAACCTCGGTCAAGACATAGCCAACAATTAATGGAAAACACCTATATTGATTCGCACGCACATCTCACAGGGAATGATGAAATCTATCATCAGGTTGACGTCTTTCTTGAAAGAGCACAAGAAGCGGGTGTTTCCAAGATTGTGAATATTTGCACAGATATTCCATCTCTTGAAAAAGGTTTGCTGCTGGCTGCAAAGTATCCTTGGGTTTTCAATAGCGCTTCTACAACACCCCATGACGTTGATAAGGAAGGAGATTTGGTTTTTCCTGTGATTGCAAAAACTGCGCGGGAAGGCTTGCTTAAAGCGATTGGTGAAACCGGTTTAGACTACCATTACGCACATTCTTTAAAAGAAACCCAGCAGAGATTCCTGAGACGTTATTTGCATTTGGCATTAGAATGTCAATTGCCTGTGGTGATCCATTGCCGTGATGCTTTCGATGATTTCTTTCAAATTCTTGACGAAGAGTATAAGGTGAATGGTTATCATGCTTCTGGCGTGCTGCATTGCTTTACAGGAACGGTTAAGGAAGCAGAGGAAGTGATCTCGAAAGGTTGGTGCCTATCCTTGAGTGGCATTTTGACCTTCAAGAAAAGTGAAGAGTTGCGAGAAGTGGCTCGCATGGTGCCTTTGGACCAGTTGTTGATAGAGACGGATACGCCTTATTTAGCGCCGCAAAAGTATCGCGGGAAGGGGAATGAGCCTGCGTATGTAGTGGAAACGGCAAAAGTAATTGCTCAAATCAAAAATATTAGTGTTGACGATGTTGCGAGAGCAACAACGGCCAATGCGATCAAGCTATTCGATTTGTAATTTCATTGCGTTAACTTAAATGTGTCAAGCGATCGCGGTAGCGATCGTCTTCTGATTAGCTCAGGGTACACACATGTCTTTCCACACAAAATGTGAATCTTGATTTCAGGCAGTAGGATACGACTAACAGACATTCCACTATACGCCTAGATAAACTCACAGACCGGACGAAGTCTTTGGAGTGCGGCAATTTTTTTGTCGCTTTTCGCTCAGTCTTTGCGTCGGATTGGATAAAAATAGGATTCGCCTTTAATCTTTTACCTCAAACGCTGCGAGTGCTTAAAACCGGGGGTGGAATGCGGCAAAAAAATTGCCACATTCCTGAGTAACCAAACTAGGTGATTGCTAATAAATTCACCGGTTATTACGGGGGTATTTGTCTTCAATCGATCGCGGTAGCGATCGTGCTCTGATTAGCCCAGGGTACGCGATAGCCACCCCGGGTGCATTAAGAATAGATTCGTATTGCGGTAGCAATATTACCGGCGGTAGCCCATTTCAGGACAAGTTTTTTATTGCAGAACAATGTGATTTTCATCACCCTTCAAAGTGGTATTGCTACCGCAGCACAAATCTATTCTCAATCTACCCAAGGTGGCTATCGCGTACCCTGGGCTATCCAGAGTTTGATCGCTACCGCGGTCGGTTGGACGAGGCTGTCGTCTTTAATAAGTAAATTTTATTTTACCAAAAAAATCACCTGAAATTAGACTTACATTTTGTGCGGAAGGGTGTGGGCCTACCCGGGCTATCAGAAGGGCGAGCGCTATCGCGACCGTCAGGCTGAAGAAATAAATTACCAAAAAATACAAATAAAAAATTTACTAAGTGTTGCAAATAAAACAAAACCTTATTGACTAAAAGCCAGATTTTGCATTACAGTCTTTTTTTATTTTAAAATTTTATCAAAGGCAATAATAATGGCAGCTCCTTCTACCCCTTCATTTCGTGGCTCAAACTGTAGCAGCTTTGATTCTCCCGTGCGATCAGTAGCCCCTATTAAATTGGATTTCGATGGAACCTCTGTAGAAAGTACTGCAGAAAAAGTGAGTTCTGTAGTGGAAACGTCAACAATGCCCTCTTTATCACTACCGCCGTCGCGAACAAATTCAGGCGCTGGGCTGCAAGCTGGTAGACGTACTCCAAAAAAAGCTGCTACTGAACCACTAAAAACACAAACATCTTTAGCGACCATTCCTGAGATAGAAACGTCTTTTGCACTTGTTACTACAATCCCGGTATCAGTTGATTCACCGCCTCGAGCAGCCACTAAAAAAACAGGAAAATTAGCTCAAAGCGGACTTTCGACTTACGCTTCTCACCCCGCCCCTAATCAAACGGCTGCTAAGAAGGTGTCTGGAGCAGCCCCCAGCAAAAATTTTGTATCAGCACAAGCTTTCTTTGCTAAGCCTGTTGCACATTCGTCGGCCCCTGCGCAAAACGCTAATAAAGAAGTTGAAACAGCCCCTGCAGGCAGCGCGATAGATACTTCAAGACCTGTTAAAAGCACATTAGAAACAAGCATGGAAAGAAGAAGGAAAGCAGCAGCAAATACACCCGATGCAAAAAAATCTCTACCTGAAGCTCCTCCAAAAGATACAACTACTATCGCTCCAGAAGATGCAACTGCTGGCTCTCGTCCTAAAAGGCCAGATTTACTTTCTCAAATACAATCGTTTAAACCTGCAACGCTAAAAAGAAGAACTATTGAGCCTTGCTACTCACCGTTTTATAAATTCGTTAGTTTCCTACCAATACTATCGAAATTTGTATACTCAAATAAAAGCCAAACCAATCAAACCAATCTAAACCCACCAGCAGACAACCAATGCACACCCCTTGGCCGCGCCAGCGAAATTTCGACGTTGGAAAACCAAAACCATTGCCATGCTGCCGGGGCTGTTTGTGGTGTTTTAAGTATGGCAGCAATAGTCGCCTTAGTCGCTACGAAAATCATCACTGGTTTTGTATTAGCCTGTTTTGCGTGCGGAATATTCTTGTATTCGTTTTCTTTGGCAGGTTATTCTATCAATCAAATTTTAACAAATAACAAAAAAATCAATGCTTACGAGCCACCCAAAAACGATAATCCAATATCTTAATTAAACCTTTTGTCAGAGGAAAGAACAATGAGTTCAGGATTTTCAGCTTCATTTATTTATAAATTTATTTGTTGCCTACCTCTCTCTGAAGCACTTGAGTGCTCTTTAAGAAGGTCTCTGACAATCGAGTTAAAGGAAATACACGCGTCCATTTCGAGTAATTACAGTTTATCAGCAAAACAACTAAAGGAAGCCCCGGGAAATGAATGTCAATCCCGCGATGCAAGCATCAAAGTTTTAAGATTGCAAAAGTACTACCACATTGCTTCAATTGTTCGAAATTGTTCTTACATCGCATTACTTGTCGCCGGGATAGCTCTGAAAATAATCATTGGTTATAAAGGAGCGTGCGTTGCTTTAGGGGTAATAACCTACTCAAATGCTTGGATGTATTATGCGGCCCACAAAATTGGTGAAAACACCAGGGCGATTGAGAGAGATAAAATTTTCCAAGAGACCGCCACATTCAGATTGAATGAACTTGAAAGAAGGCCTGATACTTTAATTGTTGTCAAAAAATTTTTTGACAACAATTAAAGCTCTCCTTTACTGTCATGTTTTTATAAGGGAGAGAAGAGACAATGAAAACTTTACGCCTGCTAACATTCCTATTTGTATTCTATTCAGTGACATTATTCGCTGACAACACCGCCAAAGCACAAATGCTTCATACTATCTCGCTTTATATCCATCCCGAAATGGCGCAAATTTGGGACACTTTTTTGTCTAATTTTAATGAGCATGATATTCAATCTTGGACATTTTCAGAAGGAACCGGCCAGTTCACTTTGCACTTAGCTAGGCCTCTAAAATTATGGGTACCCCCGAAACCTAAGCTTGATGAACCAAAGCCTGGTAGCATTCTTTTATTTGGCGTCAACAATCAAGTCTCTGGGGTAATTCAACCACAAAATAGAACAATCTATTTTAATGATGGTTTCTATGTGTATTGCAAATACAAAATGGGATTTATCACGGTACCTGTTACGCCTCGGGTTTACAGTTTCAGATATGTCAATAACCAAGCCATCGTTCTCGAAGCGGGCCAACACGGGATGTCCCAAAAACGCACAAAAACGCTGAATGATTATCTCGTCGCGTGGAGAAATCCACAGAATGTTGTGGAAGGCGACCACGTGCGTTACCTGAATTCGCTGGCAAAATAGTAATTAGGGAGCAAAGAACAAGATAGGCAAGACAGCTTTAACCGCCCATTTTTCAAGATCTTTTGTAAAAGCCTTGAAAGACAAGTGGTTAAACCTATCTTGCTTATCTCGCTATCTTGTTCTTTTTTTATCCTGCATATCCTGTTCTTTTATTGCTTTTAGTCGTTTTATTTGTTATTCTTATGGCACTCGTTAATTAAAAGTGTGATCAAGCTAATGTTTAAACCAATTTTTTCATTTCAACTTTCTCTTCTTGTGCTTTCCTGTGCGATCGCCCCGACCCCGCCTCTTTCTGCCGCACAAGCTGTCAACAGCGTTAGCCCAGAAATTGCTACCCTCGACAACTTGATCCAAATCACCGAGCAAAGCTTACACAATCAACAAGGGCTCAAAAAGCTCATGCAAGAATACCAAGTGGTCCATGACAAAATCATGCAGAATCCCGATAACAAAGAAGAACTTTTTCAGATGATCAAGCTTGCTCAAAGACTCTTAAATAGCATTAAAGAAAATCACCTGGCAAATGCTTTTTCGCAAGATTTTATCAGTGAACTCACTGTTTATTCCCAAATTGCTTCTAAAAAAGGAATCCCTACCCCTTGAATCCTATCCCTTTTATCGACCGTGCTACAGGAAAAAAATGTGATGAAAGAGTGTATGGGGGGAAAGCCCTCCAACTGCTTTACGGGGATGATCTCGTCAGCAAAATCTTGAGCCCTCCTTTGCTCCATCTTCTTTGCCGTTATCCGCTCTTTTCCCATTTGTACGGGTCGTGGCAGAAATCTGCGAAAAGCAAAGCCAAAATCAAACCCTTTATCAAAGAGTTTGAGCTCGATTCTTCAGAATATCTTTTAGACGTCGACGCTTACACTTCTTTCAACGACTTTTTTATCCGTAAACTCAAACCAGAAGCTCGCCCTATTGTCGCTGAAGATAACATCGCGATCATTCCGGCAGATGCGCGTTATTTGTTCCATCAAAACATTCAAGAGTCCGATGGATTTATCGTTAAAGGCGAGAAATTTTGTTTATCAATTTTGCTCGGTGATCTTGAGCTCGCCAAAAAGTATGAAGGCGGCTCTATGGTGATGGCCAGGCTTTGTCCTGTCGATTATCATCGCTACCATTTTCCTTGCGACTCCGTGCCCAAAGAAACACGTTTTATCAATGGGTGGCTCTATTCGGTTAATCCGATTGCGCTTAAGAAAAACATCCATGTTCTCACTCAGAATAAACGTGCAATCACGGAACTGGAAACCCAAGCATTTGGAACAGTGCAATATTTAGAGATTGGCGCTACCAGTGTCGGCAGCATCAACCAGACTTACACTCCAAATGAGCCCTATAAAAAAGGGGATGAGCTCGGTTATTTCTCTTTTGGAGCTTCTTTTCTGATTTTACTGTTTGAGAAAGGACGCATCCAGATCGATCAAGATCTTTTAGAGGCGACAGCGAAAGGAACAGAAATGCGCTGTTTGCTCGGTCAATCGCTCGGGACGGGTGCCAATTTGTAGCAGATTTGTTAATTATTGGCAGATGGGGTGGTTATAGAAGCTCGTCTTTTCCGCAGTGGTGCGTCCAGGGATTGCACTTGGCAATTCGCTTTAAGGCCAACCAACTTCCTTTGAAAAATCCATATTTTTGTATTGCCTGATAGCCGTACCGAGAGCAAGAAGGTGTGAATTTGCACACACTGCCGATTAACGGGCTGATTGTCCATTGGTAGATTTTGATGAGACTTAGGGCTAAAAATTTCATAGGATAAAAAATAAAGAATAAAATGTGCAAAAGAGGGGAGTTGAACCCCTACGAGATTTCTCCCGCTACCACCTCAAGGTAGTGCGTATACCAATTCCGCCACTTTTGCATCTAAAGAATAGAAGTACATAGTATCAAGTGGCACCAAAAAATAGCAAGAGAAAAATAAAAATGGCAGCAGCTCCCGCTAAAACCCCTCCTGTAAACTAAGCGCTCAAATAAGGTGGTGAATAAAGGGTCTTTGTCGTTTGGGTGGAGGGGGCCGTCTTGTACCAATCTAAAAAAATAACAGGCTATAAAGATGGATAGGATACAAAATAAAAATAGAGTTGCTTCATCTGAGAATGCAGCTTTAAATCATTCATCCTGTCCATCCTTACATCTTGTTAATTTTTCTTTGTTTAATTTTTTCGGTGAGAGATTTTTTAGCGGGAGCTGCTGTAAAAGTTATAGAGCAATGGTTTTAGTGAAAAAAGCCTTAATCTCTGCATGTAAACGATCTTCCACAATCATCGTGTTTAAAACCCCGTAAGATTGTGCATAAGCGAGCTGCTCAATGTGCGGTATATCGCGATGATTAAAGCCCTCTTCCATGTCCAGGATGCCTTCATGGCGTAGAATTTTCAGTTTAAAACTCGATTCCAGATTAGGCAAGTTATGGATCAAGGGGATTCTATCTAAATACGCTTCTAGTAGTCCATAAAGATCGGGCGCCGGTTTATGCAGCATTTGCGAAGCCCTAATGGCCCTCAAACATTCGCAAGCGGTATCTAAATGACGTAAATTTTTACGTAAAGTTAAATAATGGTTGAGGCCTGAAAGTTCTTTTAATTTAAATAATTCGCTTTTTCCTTGTGTGTAAACAAACTCGGCCTTAGTCAAAGGGGTGTTTTTAAGACCGTGTTTTGTAGAATTCCCCTTTTTTACAATGAATTTCAAAAGACCGATTTCAAAACTAAATACCGTCACAATTTGATCATAATCGCCAAAATTCAATGTATGTAAAATGATGCCTTCACAACGATAAGTTTGCATTTTTTTAGAGTTCCAGTTAACATCTGTAATCTTCCTGCACCGGTAGCTCAATAGGATAGAGTACCCGGCTTCGAACCGGGTGGTTAGAGGTTCGATCCCTCTCCGGTGCATCTTTTATTAAACATCATAAGTTAAGAAATACAATTTAAGCCACTGTTCCTTTCCCGTTTATAGAAGTTTTTTTGTACCTGTGCCCATGTGCGTGCCCGCTTTTGTCCTCCTTCTTTACTCCCCTTTCCTTTTTCCTTTTTGGGCGCCGGAACACGCACACGCGCACGAAAAGGGCAAGGAATTTTGTTTATAATATTAAGCGTAAGAAACTTACGTATGGTGCCCTGCTTTTTAGTGTTTACTATATCGCTAAATGTTTTATAATAAAAAGTGCGAGGGTACGATCCCAAGCCATAAATTCTAAAGGAGTAAACATATGAATATGAGCCGCACATCGAGAGCTGCACTGTTTGCTGAAGAGGGTTACAATATCGACATTATTGGACACAATGTGTTGGTAACGGACGCGATGAAAGACCATGCTACAGAGAAAATTTCTAAAATTGAACGTTTTACGAATAGGCTCATCGACGTAGCAATTACGATGGAAGTGCAGAAAAACGATCACAAGTGTGACATCGTGCTTCGAGTGGATCATATTAAGGTCAAATCCCATGCGGCAACATCGGATATGTATGCCTCTCTTGATAAGGCATTTGAGAGGATTCAAACACAATTATTGCGTTATAAATCAAAGATTCAGGACCATCAAGCAAAACCCCTTGAAGTTGTGGATATGCTGGTGAACGTTTACCGCCAGGCGAAAGAAGCTGAACTTTCTGAGGTCAATGACGACATTGAAGCGGAGAATGTTCGCGCTAATATCGATATGTATCGTCCCCATGAAATTGTGGAACAGGGCAAAAAATCCCTAAAAGTACTCCGTGATGATGAAGCCATTATGGAAATGGAACTTTCGGGGGACGCCTTTCTTGTTTTCCGCGGCGAAGTCGATCGAAAACTTAAGGTCATCTACCGTCGCGATGATGGAGACTATGGCATCCTCTATCCCGAATCCTAATCAACAAATCTTCTGTGCTGTGCGGCGAGAGTATGTCGCCGCAGGGCCAGAAGAGCTTGTCCGCCAGAAATTGATCAGTTATTTAATCCATACCTTGCAATTTCCTGCTTCGCATATCGTTGTGGAAAAGAGTTTAAAACAAATGCCTCATGTCGCATTAACAGATCAGCAGATTCCCGATCGAAGAGCGGACATTGTGTGTTATGCGAAAGGAATTCATCCTCAGCATGATCTTTACCCCCTGCTGCTCATCGAGTGCAAAGCGATTAAGTTAAGTGCTAAAGTGGTTAATCAAGTGGCTGGGTACAACCACTTTTTGAAATCCTATTTTATTGCTATTGCTAATCCGGATGAAATTCAGATGGGTTGGTGGGACTCCACAGCCCAAAAGTACCAATTTATTGACTATATTCCCGTTTACGCCGAGCTCATGGCAAAAATCGGCTTGCTTAGTTAACACACTAGATGTTCTTTTCTAGATGTAGGAGTCATCAAGCACTAAAAGATTGGTCATACGGCCTTTAAGGGCAGCGATGTCCTCAGGCTCTATCCCATCACAAAATTCGATGATAAGCTTTTGAAGAGCGGGAGGCTGCAGATTTGAAAGGCCTAAGCCTGTAATTCCTTGAGAACTACTCAAGTCAAGGGTTTCTAAAGCCGTCATTTGATTGATGTGCTTTATGCACCCGTCTGTAAGTTTTTCGCAACGGGTAAGCCCTAGCTCTTTTAATTTAAAAGCCGAAAGTTGTTCTACTGTTTCATCAGTTATTAGCGCGCAGTCAATAAAACCTAGCGTTTTCAGTTTCCCTAATGTGCGTAGAATCTCGAGATTAGTCTCCTCTGTGTAGGAGTGAAAATGAAGGGAATTTAGTCCTGTAAACTGATCAAGATACTTGAGAAAGGCTTCTGGAATTGGTCCAGTTCCTTGCAGGGTAAGGGATTCCAAATTTTTAAGACTTGCTATAGCGACGAAAGACTTTTCTGTTAGCTTTTCGGCATATAACGCTAATGTTGTAATATTTGGACAATCCTGAATGAATGTTTCTACATGATCATCCGATACACCCTTCATGGCGATAAGATCGGCGTGCCTCAGAGATTTTTTGATCTCTAGCGTTGATGGATCATCAACAGGGGGGGTGAGATTAGCGGGATTGGTAGCAAAAATAAACGATTTGGAAGAAACAAAAAATTCTACAGTAGCAGCGTCTAAGCCCTCTTTCAAATTTTGCATATCAAAAATATCGGTTGCTTGCGAAAGACTTGACAAATCGCTTAATTGCATGTGAGAAATCATGGAAACAATCGAATCTTTAGAGGGAGAAGCTAGCATTTTCAAGAGAGCTATAAAAGTACTCTTATTTGTTGGAAAGGGCTTTTCGGCCGTTCCCTTTAAATCGATTGTACTTGCTTTTCTCTCCGCCATTTTGAACATGGCTTTAAAAAAACCACTATTTCTATAAAGAACTTCTCGTACACATTTCGGCACTGTTAGAGGGGTAAGATCATCTTCATCATCAAGTAAAAAATTGATCATTTTAGCCTCAACTTCAGGCCCATTTTCTGAGGGCAATTCAGTGGGCAAGTCGTAAACAAGTTCTGCAGCCTCCTCTGAGGTGAGATTTTTATCTATTTGATCCACTTCTTGATCAATGCTCAAAGTCATTGTAAATAAACTGGTTGCGTAGTCGTTACACTTTTCAACTAATTCTTTCACGGTTCTGTCTTGCAGCGAGCCGCAGGTTAAAGGCGCTTGATGTAGGTATGTTTTAACTAAAGCAGTAACGTCTTTAAATGTTGGTTGCGTCTCCTGGTCGCCAGGCGTTGGAATGCCCGCATCCCAATTTGTATGGGCAAAATAAGAAATTTGGTTGAAATCCGCGCTGGTAGCCATGTGATCCTTAATTAAAGGTTTATTTAATTATTTAGTATAGCATTTTCCGGTTTTAGTACAACTTTTAAATTATAAATGTGATATAATGGGTTTAAAGTGGTTTTTTACTGTTTTTAGATAAAAGAGGCTACCATGATCCACCCATCATCAGATAAAGACGCGTTTAGTAATCTACCCAAGACAGGACGAAGCCAAGTCTCGGCCCCCACAGATGGAAAGATGTCAAATAGCCGATCGGCCAGGCCCGTGCGGAACTCTCCCGTGAGCCCTTTAGCAAATCAAGCGCTACGAAGAGCCCCGGACGAACACACACTCGAAGCCTTCAAAGACGAGCATACAGTTTCCGGTTCGCTGCGGACATCGCCAGATTCCGGGGCCGCCCGTCGATTAAAGCAAGAGGATCGAGAAAACGCCGAGATTTTTAAACAACCCCCCTCCACATCTAGGCCAGGACGGGCACGTAATTCTCCAGATAATCTGATTCCTAATGGGGCACTTAGACGTTCTAAACCTCCAGCTGAACACTTACCAACCAGCTTGGTAGGAAGGAAATCTCTTCTCGATTCACCACGCCGATTGACGCAAGAAGGCCTAAAGGACCCGGAAACTACTGAGGAGCTGCCAGAAGCTAAAAAAGCCGAAATTTCAGCAGCGGACAGCGAAGTTATTAATAAAGGCACTGTTAGAAGAGGAAAAGATTTTTTTGAACAGCTTCAAAGCGAATCCGGTAGCGGCACCCCGCCAATTAGTACCTCTGCGATTACGTCTTTAAGCAAAGCAAGTGCAGAACGTCACCTAACTCCTAGCAGAAAAGCCATCAGGGAAGGAACAGTACGAGAAGGAATGGGAAACTTTGAGGGTGGTAAAAGAGCTGAAGAGAAAGCCGAGCATGTGGGTTTACAGACGTTAATGCATGCCTTCGCTAAAGCCTCTTCGTCAGCCCCTCAGGCCTCTAATAGCCGCGAATCTTCCAGCGCGAGAGCTGTAGAAGGATCTAAACCTCTGGATTCACCGGCAATTGCTACAGGGACAGAGAAAGCTTATGTTGATTTTAATAAACCCGTCACAGAACTCTTTACGACAGAGAAGACCTTTAGTAGAGAAATATCACGTAGCGTTGCTTACCTAACAACGCTACAATCCATAGCACCTCACCCACTACGACAAGAAATGCTCGATAGTTTAAGCGAATTACAACCTCACATTCAACAATTAGCCCACAAATTTGAGGAGATTGCTAATAGCAACGGAATGCCTCAATCAAAAATCGCGGCCTTAACAGAAGTATTTGAAAGCAAATTGTACCAAACATACGCCACCGCTGCCATACAAGCAGGGGTTATTTACGGCGAATATAAGGCTGTTCACAAAAAAGATGTCGGACTGGGAGATCCTCGCTTTAGTGCTACTCAAAATGCGGCGCTTTTCCCCATGGTTCCAGACAAATTTACGGGCGTGCTTAAACAAGAAGACATTGCGATAGGTGCTGTCTTTCAAAGATTAATGAGGCACCCGATGACCTGTGGGGAAATTGTGGGAAGGGCGGCCAAATTGCTTGGGGGTAAAGAAGCAAGCGAGGTTGCAAATGGTACGAAATTGGTCGCGTCTGCTGGCAAGTACGCGATAGAGTTTAATAAGACGGTGGATATTAGAGCACGCTTTATGGAGGGCTTTGGCGGCCCTGAACAGAATAATCTTCCGGCAGCCGAAAAAATTTATCGGATAGATCAAGCCCTTGCTAGTAAGTTACAGCTAAATCAAGCAAACAATCTTTCGGACCAGGAAAAAATTGTTCTAAGAGGCTCTTTAGATAAGCTTCTTGCTCAACCTGGCATAAAATCTTCAGACAAAAGCAAAATTAAAAAGCTGATGGTCAATCTTAAAAAAGGCAAGCCTGTAGATTTACCATCTGTAACTAAGTATTTACTCACTAATCAATACCTTCATTTGAATACAAATTATGTAGTGAGTGAGATGGAAAAGGTAAACAGTTTTACTCAGCAAGCGACTAGCAGCCTCTTTTTTAGAGAGGATACAAAATTGCGTTACCATCAAGAGGCGGTTCAGTTAAAATACGCGGCGAATTTTGCCGCAGCTCATGCAAGTTTCTCTCAAAAGTACAAATAAGGCTAAGGTGTTCTTTCCTCCCTTTAGAGCCCCCTTGTAACTTCGTCCCCCATGTCAGAAGGTAACGATTGCCACTTTGATGAGAGCGACCTTCTCTATTAAGTTGTTCTATAGAATTGCTTCATCTTAAAATGCAGCTTTAAATTATTCATCCTGCTGATCCTTATATTCTTTTCTTTTTTCTTTGTTTAATTTGCGGTGAAATTTTTTTAGCGGGCGCTGCCAATTATCTTCCTATACCTTGCGTTAAAATAAAAGAAAAATTAGTATGAAAAATGAACAGATTCCCCCGTCACAAGGATAAAATCATGATAGAAAAACCACCTCAAGAGAATCCACCCGAAGAGAATCCAATCGAAGAGAATAATCCTATCGAATCACTAATGGATCAGATTGCAGGCATGTATTCTTTTATCGAGAAAAATAAATTAAAAGAAGTCAACATGACTCCCGAGCTCCAACAGCAATTAGATGGCCTGGGGCAAGCGGTTAAATCCTTTGTGCAACTTAATGAAGATATGCTTAAAGACGCTGGTGCCAACTTTGCAGAACTCGAAAAACTTGTGGAGACACTTCCCGCGACGTTGACACCAAAACTCGGGAAAACCCTGAAATTTTCAAAAACCTTGAAATCGCAAATTGACCAGATGCGAAGAGAAATGACGATTGCTGCTTTAGAGCAAGATAAATACTCTTTTCTAGACAGAAGTAAGGAAAGTAAAGAAGTACGCAAAGAAGATATTCAAAAACGGAAAAAGAAGTTCAAGAACATGGGTGGAGATAAAAAATGGCTTAAAATGTAGGCCAACATGACCCAATCTTTCCTAGAATATCACCTGGCTTGTTGGTCTCAATCCACGCGTTCTCAATGGATTGAGCGAGTACGATCAGCCGATGTCACCTTTCTTTCTCCCGTGCAGAATCGTGGCGCAGAGTTTCAAAGTCTTCAATTCGATAAAATTAAAGTGTTGTGCGTTTATGGAATTGACTTAGGCGGCGTTGCCCAAGTCGCGGATCAATGGTTAAAACAAGACTCCTCGCGTCTACTCGTCTTTCTTGAAGATGATCCGAGAGCTATTCGACGCTTTCTCGAAACAGAAAATGCTGCTAAGACGATCTGTCACGCACAAATCCGGCTTATTCCTTTTACGCTGCCTGCTGTAGAAGGTGATGAAGTGGATTATCTGACAACTGCTCTGGTTTTTGAGCCTTACACAATCGTCGCTTTCTCGCCCGGTAGCGTAATAAAAGCAGAAAAATTGATTGACCTAAAAAAAACCATGACGCAGTTGATCAAAACAAAAAGACAACGCCAAGAAGAGTTCTTGAGTTTCTCACAACCATTTTTCTATAACTTCTATAAAAATGTTCTTCTTATGCCAGGGGCGCGTTTAGCCCACTCTCTCGCGGGCAAATTCAAAGGTGTTCCCGCGATTCTTTGCGGGGCCGGAGCTTCCTTATCAAAACAGGTCGATCTTCTCAAGAAAGTTTCGGATAAGGCCCTCATTTTTGCTGGAGGAACCGCCATGAATGTGTTGAATTCTTACAACATGCTTCCTCACTTTGGACTAGGCATCGACCCTAAAGCCTCTCAAATCACGCGCCTTCTTGCAAATAAAGCCTTTGAGACCCCGTATTTTTATCGCAATCGAATCGATCATGAAGCGCTCTCGATGATGCACGGAGAACGTTTATTTGTCGGAGGAGCTGGGGCTTATGATATCTCTGATTATTTCGAGGAAGCTTGTGGGATTGCAGGAGACTCTTCCTTGGATGAAGGGTTCGATGTGGTCAGTTTTAATGTCAGCGTTGCTGAAATGCTTGGATGCAATCCGATTATTATAGTCGGTGTGGATTTAGCGTATACTCAGGAACAAACCTCTTATCCCACTGATTTGGAATTACATCCTTTTGATGCTGAATTCGGCCAACGGGAACCTCCCAACAAGGAACATGTAATCTCAACGCAAGATATTCACGGGAACCCGATCAACTCCAGGTGGGATTGGGTAAATGCCTCATTTTGGTATGAGCAATTCCAGAAAAGGCACCCCAACACAATACTCTTGAATGCCACAGAGGGGGGGATTGGATTGAATGGAATAGAAAACATCCCCTTAAAAGAAGTGGCTAAGAGCTTTACAAAGACTTATGACTTCGATCGATTAATCCATCATGCGCTTGAAAGCAGTCCGATGCCACCAGAAGTAAATGAGAAACATCTTGTGTCATTGATGGAGGATCTAAAAACGAGTTTTGCAAAATGCCAGCCGATACTGAACGAGCTCGAAGAGTTTTACAAAGAACAGATCAATGCGATTTTGAAAGATCGTCCTATTTCCTTGGAACTAAAAAAGGGAAAAGTTACGGAATTAGAGAATGAGAGTATTTATCGCTATGTGTTGAAGTGCTTTGAAATGAATTTCAGGGATTTTTTCGAAAAAAAAGCTGATCTGTTTAAGCCCTATGTGAAAGAGAATGTGGAACAATTTGATCTTTTAAGATCTTTGACAATCAATAAAGATTGTTGTGGATATCTTAAAAAGGCTCTTTTTGCGAATGCGGGTATGCTCAATCAAATCTTGGAAAAAAAGAAGGTTGAGGCAATACAGAATTCCCGCGCTAATTTTGTTATTTTAAGTTATGCAGAACGCAATCCTTGTCCTATCAAAAGATACAAAAATGGACTTCTTGAAGGGGAGCAATTCTATTATTACGGAAGTGGGGCTTTAAAAACGAAAATCATCTATCATGAAGGATTATTAGACGGAGAAGTTGTCCTGTACTTTCCCGATGGCGGTCTTAAAAGACAGTTGCATTATGTGAAAGGAAAAAAGACAGGTTTTGAAAGAGCATGGACTGCAGCGGGTGTTTTGACGATGGATATTGAATACTTTGAAGGCGTCCCTATTAAAACAGCCTATTGGTATGATGACGATGGTAATCCGCGCCAAAAAATTGTCTACCCTGCGAGGTCATAGAATTTGTTGAGGACCGCGCGGCTTTGGTAGCAGCGCGGACCTCAACAAGGCATGAATTTTTGAGTACGTATAAGGATTTTTATGACACTTTATAACGATAAATATTTCGAAGCTAACCTCAAAGCGTGGGAAAAAGCTGAACCAGAAGCTGCCCGCGTGATTCGTGAAAGAATATGCAGTAACGTCTTTATCTGCGAAAATGAGAATCTTGAGCTTAACTTAAAAATGCGAGTCAATGACGTTGACTATTATTTTTATTCCCAAGACAGCATCGAAAAAGAAGCTGAGGAGTGGTTTGAAGAATGCCATCCCAGGGATGCTCATATTCTTTTGATCTACGGGATTGGTCTAGGGCATTATTATAAAGCCGCTCTCAAGTGGTTAAAAGAAAATCCGGCTAATTTACTTGTGTTTATTGAAGATGACCTCGATGTATTGCACCGCTTTTTTGAAACAGCGATCGCCTCAAAAATCATAGCCGATCCTCAAGTGCGTGTTCATGCGCTTGCAGTAACCTCGGAAGCAGATGCGTTGATTGTTTTATTAACTACAGTCTTAATGGATGTCCCCTATAAGATTTCTGCGTGGCGGTTTTATAAGAAACACCGTCCTGTTAAATGCCTTGAACTTGAAAATGCCATCAGTCAGGGAAGATATATCAAATACGCGATGTTTAATGAGGTTTTACAGTACGGATTTGTTTACTTTAAGAATTTCTACCAAGGACTTTCTAATTTACCCTATTCTTATTTAGCGAATCGAATGGCAGGGCAATTTAAAGGTGTCCCTGCCATCATCTGCGCCGCAGGACCCTCCTTAGATCGGAATATAGAGCAGCTGAAAGGTTTGCAAGACAAAGCATTGATCTTCGCCGGGGGGACAGCGATGAATGCCATGAACTCAAGAAAAATTAATCCTCATTTTGGTGCCAGCATAGACCCTAATATTACGCAAATCACACGTGTGCTCGCCAATAATGCTTTTGAAATACCCTATTTTTATCGTTTACGGACGTCTGCCGATGCCATGGAAATCGTTCATGGAGATCACCTCTACATTAATGGTGCAGGCGGTTATAAGTTACCTAGTTGGCTCGAGAAGAGGTGTGAGATTGAAAGTTCTGTTAGAGTAGAAGAGGGTATGAATGTGATTAATTTCTGTACTTCGATTGCTCAAATCCTAGGATGCAATCCCATTATTTTTGTAGGCCTTGATCTTGCTTATACCAACAAACAATCCTATGTTTCTAACATGGCATTTCATCCCTTTCATCATGATCAGGATGGATTAATTACAAAATCTCTTGATGATGAGCTTATCGAATGGAAGGATATTTACGATCAGCCGATTTTTACTTTATGGAAATGGATAAGCGAGTCGAAATGGTACACAGAGTATGCTGCTAGGTTTCCCGACAAAAAATTTATCAACGCTACAGAAGGAGGAATTGGATTTAAGGGAGGAGTCAATATGTCGCTTGCTGAAGCCTCAGAACAGTTTTTAACGAAACACTATGACTTCGATTCTCTTATCCATATTACAGTTCAAAATGTTCCTATGGAAAAAACAGTCACGCACCAAAGCTTAGATGAGACGGTCGATACTTTGAAAGCCAGTATGGAAAAGTGCCATGAGCTTCTTTCTCAAGTCATTAATAACTATCTGCTTGTTATTCGAGCATCTACCGTTTCATCAACAGGATATCAAGACGAATCTATAAAAGAAGAAGTGACAAACCTGTTTGAAAAGTTAGATGAAATTGAAAATTTAAAGAAGGAACTCGAGCAAGAAGAGGCTTACCAAGCTATTCTTAAACCTTTTGGCGTGCAATATACCTTTGCGATCGATTTGCGAAAACGTTACATGAACCTTCATCAAGTAGGAAATGCTCAGTGGGAAGAGGAGGAGAAGAGGAAAGTGCAATTTGAAACGGTCCTCTTTTTCAGAGATGCTTGCACGGCCCACTTAAGGGTGATTCAAGAAAATGAACGTAAACCGGTAGACGAAAAAAATCGGCCGCAAAACACGTTTTTTAAAAGCGATCAGGAAATCCTCAAAAAATCCCCTTCAAAAGAGGTTCCAGAACAGGGCGAAAATCGCCTTGACTGTCATTTAGACGGCCTATCCGAGGTTTTTAATGAAAAAGGGGGTCTGTTAGTAAAAAGTCAATATGTTAACGGTCTGAAAGAGGGGAAGGCTTTTTATTATTACCACACGGGTGATTTGTATGCCGTCAAACAGTTTAAAAAAGGGATTTTTGACGGCGAGCAGCATCATTACTATGCTGATGGTACCTTGAAGTCAAGAAGGGTTTATGACAATGGACTCCTTGATCAAACCGTTTTTCTTTACTACCCTTTGGGACAGCTAAAAAGAGAAATTCATTTTTCTAAAGGATTAAGAGACGGCACAGAAAAACTGTGGGCAGAATCGGGTCAATTGCTGATTGAAGCCAATTACCGGCAAAATGTCCCTTCAGGCAAAGCTCAGCATTGGAATCTAAAGGGAGCGCTCGTGCAATCGATGACTTATGACGAAACAGGAAAACAGGCCGAGTTGCGCAGGTGGGATTCTTCCGGCAATGAAGTTTCACAAGAAGCGATCACAGAAAAAGATTATTTTGATTCTCTTGTCAATCAATCGGAAACCCTGACAAAAGCGCTATTCGAAGTGTTTAATCGAGTGGAAATGCTAGCGAAATATTTGACTGGGATTCAGCATGAAGAAGCAGCGCCGCTTGCCTTACATGTCGCAGCGATAGAAAAACAGGTTTCTACAATGATCGAGATGAATAAAAACATCCAGAACGAGCTAAAGTCAGCGGAAGGTCAAGAGCCTTTTTGGAAGTCCGCCACCCTAAAAAAAGAGCTGCTGGCAAATATGGAAGGACTGATTGTCTCCATGTCCACGGATATGGTAAAAATTGATGAGGCGGTTGTCTTGATCTTAAAGGTATTGAATGAGGGAAAACCCGAAGGGTGATCAAAACTCCCAATCCTCTTTTAAATATCACCTAAGCCGTCGCAATCTACGCCCTCGGCTTATTTACCTGACTGGGTTCCTGTGAACAAAGCATTTTGGTGTCACGATGAGGAAGCATGGCAGTAGAAAATTGTGTATCCAGAACGATTAAAAGATAAGGTTAAAAATAATACCGTATTGCTATATATTCTTTTAAAGGAAGTAGGGTGTTAAATGAATCCAGAACGCATTTTTCAAAGCTGTATCGATCTATGGGCTAAAACGGATCCCAGAAAAGCCCTTATGCTTCCTTACCAGGAAACTTCCGGCATACACCTCACCCAAAACCCATCTAAGGAACTGAACTTGAAGGTCAAGGATTGCGACACCCCTTATTTTCTGCATTCGCGGCGAGATCCTGCCGCTGAAGCCAAAAAATGGTTTTCGAAATTAAAACTCAATGAGGCTTCTGTTCTATTTGTTTACGGCGTTGGCCTAGGATATGCTTATGATGCTGCTAAGGACTGGCTTAAAGAAAATAAATCACGAAGTCTTGTTTTTGTAGAAGATAATTTAAACGTCCTTTACCACCTTTTCCATACAGAGAAAGGACTGGAAATCCTACAAAATAAACAAACCCGTCTTTGCTTTTTTAAAGACGTCGAAGCTCTTCAGGAAGTGTTAATGATGCTGCAATGGGAATTTCTCGGAAGGGAAATGAAAGTTTCGGCTCTCGATTCCTATGCAAAAAATAAAGAGGAAAGTTTTACTCATGTCAAACATCGTGTCTTGCACGATGCCTCACTGAAGAATTCTCTTGTTGATGAATACATGAATTATGGAGCACCTTTCTTTAAAAACTTCTATACCAATCTTCTCTCGTTGCCACAATCCAAGCTGGGAAACGCTCTTCAAGGAAAATTTAAAAAAGTTCCTGCCATTATCTGTGGAGCAGGACCTTCTTTAGGCAAGCAAATAGGGGTGTTGAAATCTCTTTCGGATAAAGCGCTTATTTTTGCCGGAGGCTCCGCCTTGAATGCCTTACAGTCCGCAGGAATTACCCCTCATTTTGGCGCGGCTATCGATCCCAATTCTTCAGAACTTGATCGATTGAGTTCTATCGATATGCCGAATTTACCCATGTTTTATCGTAATCGTTTGATGACCAAAGTGTTAGATATTATTAAAGGTCCTAGGCTGTACATTACAGGAAGCGGTGGTTATGACGTGTCAGAATGGTTTGAGAATAGTTTAAAAATACCACGAGAGCCTCATCTGGATGAGGGACATAATGTCGTTAATTTTTTGGTCGAAGTTGCGAATATGCTGGGATGCTCTCCGATTATTTTTGTGGGGTTAGATTTGGCTTACACGGACATGTGTTACTATGCTCCTGGAGTGATTATTGAAAACGTAGTGAAAAAGAAAGATATTGTTAAACATAAAGATCCTGATTTAAGAGGTTTTTTAAAAGAAGATATTCATGGAAATCCTGTTTACACTATGTGTAAATGGGTAGCTGAGTCGGAATGGATTGCGGACTTTGCAAAAAAACATCCGAAAGCCAAATTGATCAATGCGACGGAAGGAGGATTGGGCTTTGCTGGCATTGAAAATATCTCTCTGAAAAAAGCTAAGAAGGACTATTTAGGGCGTCCTTTTGAGTTGGATGGACGAGTTGCCAAGGCAATCGAAAAATGTGAAATGAAGGGTGTGACGCCACGTAAAGTTGTGAAGTTGTTGAAGGAATTCCAAACGAGTATGCAAACAGCGATTGCTGATATACAAGTTCTTTTAGAAGAGCTTGAGGCAACAAGAGATGACCTTAAGAAAGCCGTTGAAGTGACAAACGATTTCAACCTATTGAGCGGAAGAGCGACCATTTTCGAGTTGGATTTAGTGGAGCAGCCTGCTTATAAATACGTTTTAGGTGTATTTGACGAAGTCTTTATGAGGCGCTGTAATCATGAGATCCAAGAATTGCGGGTGATTAAAGGTTCTGCGAAAAAGAACCATTTGAAACGGTTGGAGTTGAATGTTAACAGATTGTCCTTTTTGAGAATTGTGGCCGAGGTCAACAACGAGTTAATGCGAAGAGCATTGGAAGGTGAAGTTGTGGGTTAAATTCTACCAAGCGATCCCAGAGACAAAAAGAAAAAAAAGAAGAAAAAAACAAGATAAGCAGGACGGGTTTCAGCACCGCCTAAAAAGACTTGTAAGGCGAATTTTCCGCCACAAAGATCACGGAGACCACAGGGAAAAAAAAGAGGAGACTTTCTAACATTTTTCTTGATAGATGCATTGCATTTTTTAAATTATTTAAAATGTATTTATCAAGAGACGGGAGTGTACAGAATTTTGTGTAAATCAATTTTGGAGGATGGGATAATTTATCCTTCAAGAGAAAAAATGAAGCGGAATCCGAAGCGATAGCGGAGGTGAAGCGGCTAGAAAAATTTACACA
>Ga0105045_10000063_pt1 | contig 53390 bp, 47 predicted proteins | sample MAT02_FD_78089 | JGI IMG/M metagenome (GOLD analysis project Ga0105045, IMG submission 78089) | Freshwater microbial communities from Lake Fryxell liftoff mats and glacier meltwater in Antarctica - MAT-02 (megahit assembly) | ecosystem: Environmental > Aquatic > Freshwater > Ice > Liftoff...
CGCCCTCCCGGCCGGCAGCACCGGTGCCGGGCGACACTCAGCCCGCCGCGGCTCCGGCATCGATTGCGGCGCGGACACTCGCCGCGAGTTCCGTCCACGTCCACGGTTTCGGCAACACCGGCACGCTCGGGTCGAGCGCCACGCTGTCGGTGGTCATTCGATCGGTGTAGCCGGTCGTGAAGAGGAAGGGCATCCGGTAGCCCGCGTCGCGCAGCGCGGCATAGAGCTCCCGGCCACCCATGCGCGGCATCAGGACGTCACTCACCACGAGCGCGATCTCGTCACCGCGCTCACGCAACACCATCAGCGCCTCGGCGCCGTCGGCAGCCAGCAGCACGCGATAGCCGTGCTTCTCCAGGATGCGGCGGCCGGCGCGCCGCACCATGTCCTCGTCTTCCACCAGCAGAATCGTCTCGGTCGCTCCGTCGCGGATGCGCGGCGACGCCAGCGGGGTGACGAACCGATGCGTGAGGTCGGCAGGCGGCAAGGCGATCGTCACCGTCGTACCGACGCCGACCGTGCTCTGCACCCGCACCGTGCCGTCAAGCTGGTGGACGAGCGCGTGGACCATCGACATGCCGAGACCGGTGCCTTCCCCAGGTCGCTTGGTGGTGAAGAAGGGCTCGAAGAGGTGCTCGAGGACCTCGGCATCCATGCCGCGGCCCGTGTCTTCGACTGTGACGGTCACCATCGGGCCCATCGTGCCGTCGGGACGTACCACCAGCGGGTCGAGCGCGCCACGCATGGTGAGAACGCCCCCCGTCGCCATGGCATCGCGCGCATTGGTGGCGAGATTGATCAGCATGTGCTGCACCGCGCCGGTGTCGGCGAGCACACCGGGGAGGTCGCTGCTCACCTCGTGCTGGATGATGATGTTTGCAGGGAGCAGTCGGACGAGCAGCGCCCGCGTTTCCGAGAGCACGGCCTCCAGTGAGATGGCACGGCGTTCGATGGTGTCGCGGCGACTGAACGCGAGCAGCTTGCGCACCATTTCACTGCCACGCTTCGCCGCCTGGATCATCTGGTTGACCTCGTCGCGCAAGTCGGTGTGTTCCGGCGGGAGCGATTCGAGCACCAGGTCGGCGTTCGCGAGCACCACCGTCAGCAGGTTGTTGAAGTCGTGCGCCATGCCGCCGGCGAGCAGCCCGACCGACTCCATCTTCTGTGCCTGACGAAGCTGCGCCCGCTTCTGCAGCTCATCCGTCACGTCGCGGAAGCAGACGAGGTGCCGGTCGGGCATGACGTTCGCGGTGGCCGCGACTTCGAGATCACGCATGCCGTCGCGGAGCAGCAGACTCCCGGCGCCTCGCCACGCACCGTTTTGTTGCAGCGCCTGCCACGCCACGCCCGGTGACGTGCTGCCGCTGCCGGCCGCGAGGAACGACGCGAAATGCAGGCGCAGGATCGCGGTCGCATCGCACGCCAGCAGGGTCTGTGCGGCAGGGTTGCCGGCAAGGATGGCGCCGTCGCGATCGGTGAGCACCATCGGCTCCACGGCCGCGGCGAAGAGCGCGTCGAACGGCGCATTGGCGCTTTCGATGGCCGCGGCCGCCGCCGTCGCGACGGGGAGAGAAGTGAGCGCGATGACGGCGCCACTGCCACCGCTGGCAGCCGTCAGTGGCGTGACGCGCAGGACCTGTCGCGCGTCTGACGGCGCGCACTCGAGCGTGAAGGCGCGCTGGCGGCCCGCGAGTACGGCTGCCAGCCCGGCCAGCGCCGTCGCCCGATCCGCAGCAGCTGCCACACCGAAGGGCTCGAGCGCGTCCGCGGCATCCTGGCCGATGTGCACCGCAGCGGCCGCCCGGTTGCGGCTCACCACGGTGCTGTACGCATCGACCAGTATTCCGGGCCCCGGCAGTGCTTCGAGGACCTCGCCGAGCCAGGGCGATGGCGGGAGCGGGGCGTCGTGAGTCATGTCTGCAAAGTAGCCCCATGTGCTCAACACGAGCCGTCACCGGTCGATACTGGATGTGAGCATCGGCACTGGGCAGCCCGCCCGGCCCTGAACTACCTCGTCGCCATCGCACAATGCTGCCGAAGGCCTTTACCCGCATGGTCACGAAGACGCCATACGTCCCGGCTGCGGAGCCCTCTGCCGCGGCCTCGCCCGGGCGTGCGTCGGAGTCGGCGGATGTGCCGGCCGCGGGATTCCTGCCGCCGTCGCCAGCGCCAGCCATCGTCGTGCCGTTGGCTGGGCCGATTCTCACCGATCCCTCCATCCATGACGATGTCGAGGCCGGATCCGACGTCCGTCGTGCGATGCGCACGGCCCTCGAATCACTCGAGTCCGGGCTGGATGCCGTGGACCGCCGCGGCGATGCGATGGCGTTCTTCGAACGGATTTCGCGCAGCGGCGAAAAGACGGTCCGCCAGCCCCCCGCCGCGGCGCAGCGCGCCCTCGATCTGCTGCGGCGCGACGTCGCCATCTCGTCGCTGGTCAAGCTCGTCGAGCAGGATCCCGTGCTTGCCCAGTCACTCCTCCGATTTTCCAACTCCGCCGCGAATACGACGGGCGCTCGCACCAGTTCGCTCACCGAGTGCATCCGGCGCGTCGGCATGCAGGGACTGCGCAGCGTGATCCTGAGCAGCATGGTGGAGGCAACGCTCTGCCGGACGGGCTCGGCCTACGACCAGATGGTCAGGTCCGTCTGGGAGCACATGATCCGCACCGCACCGATTGCCAAGGCCATTGCACCCGCCTTCGGTGTCGTTCCCGACGAGGCCTTCACGCTGGCCCTGCTGCACGACGTCGGAAAGCTGGTGATCTTCGACCGTCTCGGGTCGCTGCGGGCGGAGTTGCGACGCGACGTCCGGATGACCCCGGCGGTCATGCCGCGAGTGCTCAAGGAATTGCACGAGGTCCTGGGTGGTGCCGCAGCGCTGCGCTGGGGCCTTGGCAAGGGCGCGGTCGCCGTGGTGGCAACGCACCATCGCCGTGCCAATCCGCTGGAGCCAAGCCTGCCGGCCGAATGCGTTTACGTCGCAGAACGGCTCGACCTTGCGATGCAGAAGGGGGAGCAGGTCAATCTGGTCCGCTGGTTCGACGAGGGACGATTGCAGGCGTCGTTCGAGGCCGTCGCGCCGTTCGTGGAGCGTGTGTCGGCGCCAGAGTCGGGTGGAACCGGATTCAGCCTGTGATCCCGCGGATGCAGCGGCAGTAGAGTTTGCCGAGAAAAGTCATGCTCGTGTCACAATCTCTTCGAGAATCTCAAAGCATATCTGCTAAGCTTTGAAATTGCGGGGTGCGCGCCGCGCTCGTAATCTGTCTGGAGTCCGATTGAAAGCAGTGGTCGGCATCCGGATTGTGGCCTCGCACGAGGGATCCTCACATGACGCAGCTGTCGCGAATCACGTCCCCGCTCGACGCCTCGCTGGCCATGGATCTGAGCGTTGGCAGCGCGCGCGGACATCCGCTCACCAACCTGCCGCTGCGTTCGGCCGAACCCGCCGGAGTGGCCGCCGCGAGCCTCTTCGCCGATCCGGCCGTGGATGCCATGGTCGAGGCAACGGCCGCCCTGTCTCTTCGCATCGGCGTGCCATTTGCGCGGCACGGCATCCCGGTATCGCTGGCCCGAGGCGGGACGGTGGGGCGGATCGGTGTGCCGCAGCACGCGGTGGAAATCATGCACGCCCACCGTGTGCTGATCGCGGCGACGCGGGGCGGGGATCCCTTGGCACCGGTGGCTCGACTGTTTCGTGGTCTGCAGCGCCGGGCAGACATCCTGGTGGACGTGAGGCAGTGCATGACGCTGCCCGGGAGTGCCGCCGCCGCCGCCGGCAATGAGCGCGACGTGCTGCTGCTTACGCAGCGCACCAACGACCGCACGGTCGTGCGCGCACGGCACGCGTTCGACAACACGACCGGTCACTCGACGCGCGTCCGCCAGGCCGCCGACCTCGCGTGTCGAATCGCCATCACGGAGACGCGCAAACTGCTGCTGGTCCTGCCCGTCGGACGCGGCACGAAGGCGCACGGCGATTTCGCCGAAGCCGTCGAGCGGCAGGCGCGGGGGCAGCGGCTCCCGACGCCGCGGACGGTGAAGGCGGGGTTGCTGTCCGCGCTGCTGAGTGGCGAAGGAGGGCAGGAGCGCTGGCTCGTGGCGTCGGTCATCCCGATGGACGAACTCACGGCCATGACGGTCGAGGCCATGGGCGATACGGGGCCATGGCCGGTGATCGGATATGGACGCACCGCCTCGTGCTACGATCTCCAGGAGGCTTCCGCCGCCACCGACCCGTTGCCGATGCTGCTGGTGCTCGTGAGTCTCCTGGCACGGGCTGGGCACGGTGACCTGTCACGAACGCTGCAGCAGGCGGTGCTGACCACCGCGGCCGCGCACGCCCGCATGCAGGAGGAACTCGGAATGACGCTGCAGGTGCCCGTCGCCGAATTCCACAACGGCGTGCTGGCCAATTGGGGACGCCCTCCGATCGGCGGCCCGGCGCGTGCCCTGCGCGCGACCCCGACCGTCACCGGGCTGCGGCTTCGGATCGAGACGACACTGACTGCGCCGGCACTGCGCGCGGTGGTCAGTCGCGCGATCCTCTCGTCAGGGCTCGAGGTGGCATCGGTTCGTGGCGGTGAAACCCTGCTGCCGGCGGGCGTACTGTCGTTCGATGTGCGGATCCGCAGCCGGCTGGGCGAACCGGTGCTCGGCGACGAGGCGGCGCTGGCGCTGGTGGGGACGTTCGGCGGCGACTTGCGCTGCACCGCAATCGACCCGATGTCGCAGACCGGACTGACGGCCGAACGCCATCGGTCTGCGACGGCACGGGTGGCGTTGGTCTAGCGGGCTGTACGCGAAGTTTGGCACTCCGCGACGACATTCCTCTCCAGTGCACTCGCACTTCCGCGAGGCACTGCAGCGCCGGCCGTGGCCACGACACGCGCCCGCCTGCCACGAACCTCTGCGACCCGCAATCGGCTACCCGAAGAGTCGCGTCCGCGCGGCGTGCGCGATGGCAGTGACCGCGGGATGCTCCATGCGCCGCTCGGCCGAAATGGCGTAGAACTGTTGCGTCACGTCGGGCAGGTGTCCCACCACTTCCACGCCGTACTGGAGCGTCACCTCGGCCTCGAGCACCGTCGGTGCGGTGAAGAGACCGAAGCCATGCTGGCCGAACACCTTCAGCAATGCGCTGTCGGCAAACTCACCCTGCACGGCGGGGCGAACATCCTGCTGGTGGAACCAGGTGTCGAGCGCGCGGCGGATGGACGACGTGTGCAGTGGCAACAGGAACGGCGCACCGTGCAGCGATGCAGGGAAGTCCGCCCGATAGCGACGGGCGAGCGCCGGGGTACCGTAAACGGTGGCGGTACTTTCGCCGAGCAAATGATTGAAAGCCCGGATGTTCTGCGCGGGAGTGACCGGTGCGTCGGTGATGAGCAGGTCCAGTGCATGGACCGACAGCGCGGCGACGAGACGTTCCGGTGTGTCGTCGGTGCAGGTCAGCACCACCCCGCCCGGCAAGCGCAACGCCGGTTCGATCAACCGGTGTGCGATCAGTTTCGGCACCACGTCCGCGATGCCGACGAGCAGTCGGTGTGGCCGGTCTCCCGTCGTGCCGGCCATCGTCTGCGTCAGCTCATCACCGAGGGTGAAGATGTCGTCGGCGTAGCGCAGCGCCGTCTGCCCCGCATCCGTGAGCTGCAGTCGCCGCGACGTCCGTGCGAACAGCGGCTGCCCGAAGTGCTGTTCCAGCGCCTTGATCTGTGTGCTCAGCGTCGGCTCGGTGAGCCGCAGTTCCGCTGCCGCCCGTGCCAGGGTGCCGGCGCGCGCGACGGCGCGAAAGAGGTGCAGGTGGTGAAAGTTGAGTGCGGCCATGGTCAGGCGTGTGGGGTGGGTGCGGCGTCGACGCTCACACGCAGCAGCGGGCCGGCGAGGTGGACGGCGAGTCGTGCCACGAGCACGGCGGAAACGGCGGCAAGTCCGGCCACGAGTCCCCACCAGAGCCCGGCCGGCCCCAGTCCGCGCGAGAACGAGAGCCAGAGCCCGAGGGGCAGACCCAGCGCCCAGAAGCCGAGAATGTTGGCCAGCATCGCCGCCTGCGTGTCGGCGGCGCCGCGCAGCGCACCACCCGCCACGGCTTGCAACCCGTCAAAGAGTTGGAAGACGCCGGCGAGGGGAATCAGCGTCGCGGCCAGCGCCACCACACCGGGTTCGTTCACGTAAGCCCTCGCGAGTGGTGCCGGCACGCCAAGGAAGACGATCGTGGTCACGCTCGACACGACGAGTCCTGCCACCAGCGCGGCGGCGGCGGCGCGACGCGCGGCAGCGGCATCGCCGCGGCCGATGGCCTGACCCACCAGCACGGCAGCGGCCGCACCGATGCCGAGCGGCATCATGAACGTGAAGCTCGCCAGCGAGATCGCCACCTGATGTGCGGCGAGCGTCGCGGTGGCCTGCACGCCCATCAGCAACGCCACCGCATTGAACACCCCCACCTCCAGCAGGTACTGCACGCCGACCGGTGCCCCGAGGCGCAGCATGCGCAGCAGCGGGGCGGCCTGCCAAAGGCCGGGCTCACGCACCCGAAGCAGCGGCCAGAGCACGTCACGCCCCATCCAGAGCAGCAGCAGCGGCATCACCGTTCGGCCAATCACGCTGGCGAGCGCCGAGCCATCGACACCGAGGGCGGGGACGCCGAAATGCCCGTGGATGAGCACCCAGTTGCCGAGGATGTTGAGCAGGTTCGCCAGCAGCACCGTGAGCAGGATCGGCCGCATGCGCTCCATGGCCTGCATCACCTGACGCAGCGCGACGAAGGCGAGTGCCCCCGGCAGGCCGAGGATGGAGATGTGCACGATCCGCGTGGCGGTCGGGATGATCTCCGGGGGCTGGTGCAACAAACGAAAGACGGGCGCCGTGGGCCAGAGGATGAGCGCCAACGGGACACACAGCAGCAGCGCCAGCACCAGCGCGCGCTGCAGCGAGCGGCGCACGGCACGCGTGTCACCGGCGCCGACCGCCTGGCTGACGATGGCATCGAAGCCGACCAGCGTGCCGACGCCGATCACCACCACCGTGAAGTAGTAGATGAGGGCGAGCGACACGGCCGCCAGTGCGGTGGCCGAGAGATGCCCGACGAAGAGCGCATCGACGACGTTCATCGACATCATGCCCATCTCGATCGTCATCGCGGGCACGGCGATCTGCATCAGCGCCCGCATGTCGCCGCTGGTGGGCCGGACGAAGATCGTGGCGCGTCGTGCAGGAGGGACGGAGGGCACGGGGGCGGGCATCGTCGTTAAACTGTAATGCGTCGCGCCCGATTCACCCGTCCTCGCCGTGATGCCGACCCGCCTTCCCGTTGCCAACGCCACCAGCCTGCTCGGTCTCGTGACCGGGCCGGCCACATCCCGCCGCTGGTGGCTGCGGCTGCTCGTGCGCGTCACCGGTGGCGGGTTGGGGCTGCTTCTGCTGCTCGGCGGAGTCGTCGCGTACCTGCTGTCGTTACGCCCGGACATTCCCGCCGCGCGAAAACTGGCGCGCACCGAGCTCGGTGTACTGCTCGAGCGGTCGGAACAGGTGACCGCGAGCGCGTGGGTGCGCCGGCGCGAGTGGTGGGACGGGTTCCGCGAGACCTATGGTATTCTCGCTCTCACCGACCGTCGCGTGCTGTTCGTCGGCATCCCACCACGCGAGCTCTTCACGCCGGAGCGTGGGCCACAGCAGTTCGTGATCATGGAACTCGGTCGTGACAGCCGGACGACGGCCGAGCGTACGCGCGTGGACCTGGGGACGGCACCGGGGCTCTACATCGGCAATGACCGCGGCGGGTACGCCTTCGCATCGGCAGACGATGCCGGCATCGATCGGCTGCTGGCCGACGTCGCGCAGAGCGGGCGTGCGGAGGCCAGCGAACGGCGGCAGGCGCGCCGTCGTCGGGCATACGAGACCCGCGTGGCTGAGGCCGAGGTGTGGCATCGCGTCGATGCTGGCGACGCCCTGACGACGATCGCCGACCGCTACGGCACCAGCGCGGCCGAGATCACGCGGCTGAATCGGTTACCGGGGACGACCATTCGCGTCGGGCAGCGGCTGCTGGTACGCGACGCCCGCTGAAACCGTCACGGCATGGCCGGCCCATCTATGTTTCAGGAATGCACACGCCGTTCCTCTCCGCACGGCGTTGACCAACGGAGCCGATGCAGCATACATGGATGTGGGTGGCGTTCAGCGTGGTGGTTGCCGCGATGCTGGCGCTCGATCTGGGCGTGTTTCACCGGAAGGCACACACCGTCAGCCCGCGCGAGGCCGCGATATGGAGCCTCGTCTGGGTGACACTGGCCGGTGGCTTTGCGGTGACACTGTGGTATCTCGACGGGCATCAGACCGCGATCGAGTTCGCGACCGGCTATGTCGTCGAGCTGGCGCTGAGCGTGGACAATCTGTTCGTGTTCCTGCTCCTCTTCCGGTACTTCGCGGTACCCGATCCGTTGCAGCACCGGGTGCTCTTCTGGGGCATCATCGGGGCGCTCGTGATGCGTGCCGCGATGATCGGCGCCGGCGCCGTTTTGCTGGAACGGTTCCACTGGCTCATCTACGTGTTCGGCGCGTTCCTCGTGTTCACCGGGCTGAAGATGCTCAGGGATGACGGCGACGAGCTCGAGCCGGAGAAGAATCCGGTGCTGAAGCTGGTGCGTCGGCTCATGCCGGTGGGGGATCACTTCGTCGGCGATCGCTTCTTCACGCGCATGCCCTGGGGGCCGTCGAAGGTGGTCCGGACGGTTGCCACGCCGCTGTTCGTGGTGCTGGTGCTGGTGGAGACGACCGATCTGGTGTTCGCGGTGGACTCGATCCCCGCCGTGTTCGGCGTGACGCGCGACCCGTTCATCGTCTACACGTCGAACGTCTTTGCCATCCTCGGCCTGCGCTCGATGTACTTCATGCTGGCAGCGGTGGTGCACCGGTTCTGGCTGCTGAAGCCGGCACTGTCGGTGGTGCTGATGTTCGTCGGCGTGAAGATGCTCACCAGTGGCATCTATCATATGCCGACCTGGGTGTCGCTGGTGGTGATCGTCGCCGTGCTGGGCGGAGCAGTGGTGCTGTCGTTGCTGTATCCGCGGCAGGTCCCCATCCCGGCGAATGCGCCGGTGCCCGGCGATCGGTCCGCGCCTGCGCAACCGGCACCATCGACGACCGTTTGACGGCTGCCACCGCTCCCGGCGCGCTCGCGGTCGAACATCTGCCGCTGGATCTCGCGCGGGATGTTTTGCCACCGCTGTCGCGGCCCGCGGCGACGATGGCGGTGCTGGATACCACGGAATGGTTTGCGCCGACCAGCGGTGGCATCCGCACCTACCTGCTGGAGAAGCAGGGGTACGTCGCGACGCGCCCCTGGCTTCGGCACGCCCTGGTCGTGCCGTGGTCCAGCGATGCCATCGTCGAGCGTCCGGGGGCGCGATGGTATGAGCTGGGCGGTCCGCGCGTGCCGCGGAACGAGCCCTACCGGCTCGTCACATCCGTCTCACGCATCCGCCGCGTGCTGGAGCACGAACGCCCCGACGTGATCGAGCTGGGAAGTCCGGCACTCGTGCCGTGGCTCATCTTCCGGGCGCTGAAGGGCTACGACGTGCCGATGGTGAACTTTTTCCACAGCCACTTCCCGGCGCTGATTCAGGGCAGTCGCCGTCCCACGCCCGGATGGCGTTACGCCGCCCGCGATGCGGCGTGGTGGTATGCGCGGAAGCTCGACCGCCATGTGGACGCCACGATCGCGGCGTCTCGCTTCGTTGCCGATGATCTCGAGCGGGCCGGCATCCGCCGTGTGACACGCATCCCGCTGGGCGTGGACCTGGAGCACTTTGCGCCGGCGCGCCGGGCCAATGCGGTGGCCACACGCGCCGCGTGGGGGCTGCCGTCGGACGGGCCACTCTTCACCTTCGTGGGCCGCTTCGCACATGAGAAGGAGCTGGAGGTCCTGCTCGATGCGTGGCCGGAGATCGAGCGCCGCAGCGGCGCCACGCTCGTGATGGCGGGGGATGGACCGGAGCGAGCGGCGCTGCAGGCACGCAGCCGCGGCGTGCGCGTCGCCTGGCTGCCGTTCATCGCCGATCGCGTTGCACTCGCCGATCTCTACGCCGCCAGCAGCGTGTACATGGCGACGAGCCCGCACGAGACCTTTGGGCTCTCACCGCTCGAGGCCATGGCGACGGGTACGCCCGTACTGGCCGCCGATGGAGGTGCGGTGCGGGAACACGTGCTGCACTCCGGAGCAGGCGGGATCTTCACCCCGGGCAGTGCCGGCGAGCTGGCCGATCGGGCGCTCGAACTCCTCGCGGATGACCTCGAGTCGCACGGCGTGCGCGCGCGCACGTATGCGGAACGCGAGCATTCGTGGGCGTCGGTGTTCGACCGGGTGTTCGCGCTCTACGAACGTATCAGGCGATGACCGTCCTGCTGTCCATCCACGACGTCACGCCGGCGTGGACGGCGCAGGTGGAGGCGCTGTGGGCGCTCTGCCGCGAACGCGGGGCGACGCCGGCGCTGCTGGTGGTGCCGGACTGGCATGGTGTTCACCCGCTGCGCGAGGCGCCGGCCTACGTGCAATGGGTGCGCGAGCGTGCGGCGGACGGGGCGGAGATCTTCCTGCACGGTGAGCGGCACGACGAGGTGGGATTGCCGCGTTCCCTGCGCGACACGGTTCGCGCCGTCGGTCGCACCGCACGGGAAGGGGAGTTTCTCACGCTCGACGCCACGGCCGCCGGCGAGCGGATCGGACGTGGGCTTGCGCTGTTTCGCGAGCTCGCACTGACGCCGATCGGCTTCGTGCCGCCGGCGTGGCTCTGCCGCGCAGGTACGCATGTGGCCTGCGCGTCGCACGGCCTGCGCCTGCTCGAGGACGATGCGCACGTTTACCTCGTGCAGGAGCGGGTGACGCTGGCCAGCCCGGTGCTGCGATGGAGCGGGCGGACGACGGCGCGCGCGCGCGGATCGGCGCTGCAGGCAGGGGTGCGGTGGCGCCTGCAGCGCGACGCGCCGCACGTCCGCATTGCGTTGCATCCGATGGATCTCGAGCACCCCGTCACGCGACAGTCCGTGATCGATGCGCTGGACCGCTGGCTCGCCGTGCGTCCGGCGCAGCCATACGCCGCGCTGTTCGCGGCCGGCGCGTCGCGATGACCGAGCCCGTGGTGCGGCTCGACGGGGTGCGTCTCGCCCTCTTCAGCGACACCTACCCGCCGCAGATGAACGGCGTGTCGCGCACGCTCGAACGGCTGGTGGCGGCGGCGCGTGAGCGCGGAGCGGATGTGCGGATCGTCACCACCAGCGACCCCGATGCCACCGCCCCCGAGGCCGATGTGATGCGCTGGGCGAGCCGGCCGTTCTGGGCCTATCCGCAGGTGCGGCTGTCCGCACCACGGATCGCCGCGGCGCGTGCTGCGCTGGTGGCGTGGCAGCCCACGCTGGTGCACGTCGCGACGGAGTTCGGCGTGGGCCTGGCCGGCCGCGCCGCCGCACGGGCGTTGCGCGTGCCGCTCGTCACCAGCTACCACACCAGCTTCGCCGCCTACGCGGAGTTCTACCAGCTCGGCGCACTCGCACCGCTGGGATGGCAGTACTTCCGCTGGTTTCACGCGGCGGCGGCGCGCACGTTCACGCCCACCGCGGCCATCCGCGACGAGGTGACGGCGCATGGCTTCCGCCATGTGGGTCTGTGGGGGCGCGGAGTGGATGGCGATCGCTTCGATCCGTCGTTCCGTTCGCTGGAATGGCGGCGGAGCCTCGGCATCGCCGACGACGCGATGGTGGTGCTGTACGTGGGTCGCATCGCGAAGGAGAAGGGGCTCGAGCATGCACTGCGGGCCATGCAGGAGCTGGCGGTGACGGCGCCGTCGCTCCGCTTCGTCTGCGTCGGCGATGGCCCGTACGACGCCGAAATGCGCGCGGCGGCACCACCCACGGTGCACTTCACCGGCCGCCTCTCGGGTGCGCCGCTCAGCACCGCCTACGCCTCGGGCGACGTGTTCCTCTTCCCGTCGGTCACCGACACGTTCGGCAACGTGCTGCTCGAGGCGATGGCCTCGGGTCTGGTGGTCGTGGCAGCCGATGCCGGCAACACCCGTGAACTCGTCGGCACCGAGCGTGGTGTGCTGGTCGACGCGGCCGCGCCGGGCGCGATGGCCGCGGCGCTCACGACACTCGACCGCGATCGCGGGCGCCACGTTGCCATCCGCAACCGTGCGGGGGAATGGGCGCGGGCGCGCACCTGGACACAGGTGTGGAATGGTCTGTTCGCGGAATACCTGAGCGTGATCAGCGGGCGAGCTGCCAGTTCGTGAACGCGCGATCGTCGGTCACCTCGCGCAGCACGTACGGCGCGAGCCACGGCGGGAACTCGACGACGGCATCGGCGTGGTCCAGCTCCAGTTCCGCGAGCACCAGCACACGGTCGGTGAAGGCGTCGATCTCCCAGTGTCGCGCGCCGTCGGCCACCGTGTAGCGACGCTTGTGCACGCGCCGCCCTTCGGTGAGGGCAAACAGCGCTTCACCGAGGGCCGGTGCGGCCACCTCCTCGACCTCGATGCGTGCGATGCCGCGCCCCAGCTTCACCGTGCGGATCCACTCCACCGATCCGGCATTCGAGCGTCGCCGAATGCGCTCCACGAGCGCCTCGCCAGGCAGGTAGCCCTGTGCGAGATCGGTGACGGGCGCGGCGACAGCCTGCGGCGGGAGGGCCGACAAGAGCCACTTTCGCTCGATCTCGAGCGGTGGCTCGCCCATCGTGCGCCATGCCCCGGCGAGCGCGACGAGGGCCGACACCCGCGCGGCACGCACCGCCGGGTCGTGCCAGGTGCTCAACACCGATCCGTCGGACTGCAGCAACGTGAGCAGCGCGTTGCCGTCGGGCGTCACGGCAGCGAGTGGTGTGAGCACCGCCAGCAACGCACGCGCAGCACCCTCCACGGCGTGCGCGGAATCACGTTCCACGAGTGCCGTGCGCGCGATGACACGCCGTGCGACGCGGTCGGTGGCACGCTCCAACGCCGCTGCCGCTGCCACAGGGAACGGCGTCGAGCGACGGCTGCCGTCGAGCGAGTGCCGCTCGCGCCACGAGTCGAGCGCGGGACGCAGCGGCGTGACGAGCTGCGCCCACCGCTCACGGAGACGGCGTCCCGCCATCGGGTCGTCGGCCAGCCCCTGCGTCGCCGGCGAGGCGAGCACCCTCGCCAGCGCGGCCGCCCGACGCGAGACGATCTCCGGCGACAGGCCGGCCAGCACCGGGGCGTAGGCGTCGACCGTGGCGCGGAGATTCCGGATGGCGACGAGCAGGGCGTCGAGCGCGGCGCCGCCGCCCGTTTCCAGCGCCGCTGCGGCCGCGTCGGCCCGGACGACCTCCACTCGGCAGAGGAGTCGTGCGCCATGCGCGGCAGCCCCGCGAAACAGCTGTGCCGCAGATGGCACGGCGGGTGCAGCGGGAACGTGCATGACGTCTGCAGCGGGAACGTGGATGTCGGCCATTCCGGGCAATATGGCGCTCGTCGTGGACGGCGGTGCGGGGTGATCCGGGGTTGACGTGGTGTGCGGGCACCGATATCCTTCGACATCGAAACAAACGATGTCGGAACAATCGACATCGAAACAATGGGGTCGAGACGATGGGAACACACTTCCGAGGCACCGAATCCGAACGCCAAGCGCTTGATGCGTATATCAAGCTCATGCGTTCGACCGTTGCGGTGAATGCGCGTCTCTTCCCGGTGCTTCAGGCAGAGTTCGGCATCACTCCGACGCAGCTGGGTGTGCTGGAGGCCCTGTCGCACCTCGGTCCCATGGCGCACTGCGCACTGGCGGCGAAGCTGCTCGTCAGCGCCAGCAACCTGACCACCGTGCTCGACAATCTCGAGCGGGACGGGCTGGTGCGTCGTGATCGCGACGCGGCTGATCGGCGCGTGTCGGTCGCGTCGCTGACGCCGTGCGGCGAGGCACGGCTCGCCGCCTTTTTCCCGCAGCATGTCGCGCGCCTCGTCGGTGCCATGTCCGCTCTCGATCCGGATGAGCTGCATGAGCTCGGTCGACTCTGTCGCAAGCTGGGTCTGCGCGCCGCCGGACCGGAGCCGGTGCCAGCCGCTGCACCCTGATCGCCCGAACGACGTACCACCCCCCACACTCCTTCCGCAGGCACCATCATGAGCAACGCAACTTCCGAACAGATCCTCACCGTCACCGCCGCCGCCGAGGCTCGCCGCTCGGTCCGCAAGTACGAGCCGACGCAGATCCCGCGCGCCCATCTGGAAGAGATCCTTCGCGTGACCGGTCTTGCGCCATCGCCGTGGAACGTCCAGCCGTGGCGCTTCGTGGTCGTCGAGGACGCCGAAACGAAGGCGAAGCTGCAGGCGGCGGCGTATGGGCAGCCGCAGGTGGGCGCTGCGCCCGCCGTGATCGTCCTCTACTCCGACATGGCCGATGCCATCGGCACCATCGAAGAGACGGTGCATCCGGGGATGCGTGGCCCGCAGGGTGACAAGGCGGCGGCGGAGATCCGCGCCACGTTTGCAGGCTTCAGCGATTCCGACCGTCATGCGTGGGGCTTTGCGGAGTCGAACATCGCGCTCGGTTTCCTGCTGCTCACGGCGCAGGCACATGGCTACAGCACCAGCCCGATGCTCGGCTTCGATCCGGAGCAGGTGAAGGCGTTGCTGAATCTGCCGTCCGATGCGCGCATTCCTGCGCTCGTCGCGATCGGCATTGGTGCGGAGGACGGGTTCCCGCACCACCGCCATCCGCTGGAGCGCGTCGCGCGCTTCGTCTGAACGTGGTGGGACTGTTGGTCGGCTGACCGTTGGACGCCGCGTGAGCAGGGGGCCTGCCCGCGGGGGGTTCGACACACATCGCGCCGTTGCGCCGCGAAGGAGCTCGGATGTATCGCACCGCTGGACTGCACCATGTGACCGCCATCGCACGTGATCCACAGCGCAATGTGGATTTCTACGCCGGAACGCTCGGTCTGCGGCTCGTGAAGCAGACGGTGAACTTCGATGATCCGTTCACGTATCACCTCTACTACGGTGATGCCTCGGGGCGTCCGGGCAGCATCCTCACGTTCTTCCCGTGGCCGACGGCGCGTCGCGGTCGCGTTGGCGCGGGGCAGGTGGCTGAAACGCAGCTTGCGATCCCGACCTCGTCGCTCGCGTTCTGGATCGAGCGTCTGACGGCACGGCAGGTCGCGTTCGACGGGCCAGTGCACCGGTTCGAGGGCGAGACGGTGCTGACGTTCACCGATCCTGACGGGATGCCACTGGCGTTGGTGGCGAGCGCCGCCGCCGCGTCGCTTCGTGGGTGGAGCGGAGCGGCTGGCGTGTCGGAGGCGATGAGCATTCGCGGCTTGCATGCGGTCACGCTGTGGGTGCACCGCCGTGCCGAGACGGCGGCCGTGCTGACCGGTGCGCTGGGGTTCCGCGAGCTTGGCGCGCGGGAGGACATTTTGCGCTATGCGGCGGACGATGCGTCGCCCGGCACGTTGGTCGACGTCCGTGAGCTGCCGACGGGCCCGGGTGGCCCGGGTGGCCCGGGCGGCGCCGGGACCGTGCACCACGTCGCGTTCCGAGCGACTGACGACGACACCGAGTTCGGGCTTCGTTCGCAAGTGACGGCGACCGGCCTGTCGATCACCGAACAGATCGACCGCACCTACTTCCGCTCGATGTACTTCCGCGAGCCCGGGCAGGTGTTGTTCGAGCTCGCGACCGACGCGCCTGGCTTCGCCGTGGACGAGCGCGTGGAGCATCTGGGCGAGACCTTGCAGTTGCCGGGGCAGCATGCGCACCTGCGTGTGGCGCTGGAGGCACACCTGCCGCCGCTGCACCTGCCGCCGCTGCACCTGCCGGCCGCCGGCGCGGAGCAGCCATGACCACGGCGACCGTGTTGGACTTCGTGCATGTGCATGTCCCGCCGGCGCCGGGATCAGCGGATGCGCGCACCGTGCTGCTGCTGCACGGCACCGGCGGGACCGAGCGAGCCCTGCTCGATCTGGGCGCGCGCATCGCGCCAGGCGTTCGGCTGCTGGGGGTGCGCGGGCAGGTGATGGAGGCGGGGATGCCCCGCTTCTTTCGTCGGCTCTCGGAAGGAGTCTTCGACGAAGCGGATGTCGCGAAGCGGGCCGGAGAGCTGGCGGGCTTCGTGCAGTCGGCGGCGATGGTCTACGGCTTCGATGTCACGCAGGTGGTGGCACTCGGCTATTCCAATGGCGCGAACATCGCCGCGGCCCTGCTGCTGCTGCACCCGGGCGTGTTGTCCGGGGCGATGCTGCTGCGGACGATGGTCCCGCTGGAGCCGGCCGTGCTGCCGGCGCTGGGCGGGGTAGCCGTGCTGATGGCGGAGGGACGCCTCGATCCGATCGTGCCGACGGCAAACGCGGAGCGGCTGGCCGCGCTGCTCGGTGCTGCGGGCGCGGCGGTGACGCTGCACTGGGAGCCGGCTGGCCACGGCATCACGCCGGGCGACATCGACGCAGCGCGCACCTTTTTCGCGGCGGGCGTTCGCACGGGCTGATGAGGCCAGGGGTGGGGGCAGGGCGGGCACTTCCCGTCTATCTTGCGGCATGGATCTCTGGCGCCCTCTCCTGTCGTTCACCGCCGTCTCGGCACTGGCGGTCGTGCTGTCGCGGTCCGAGGGGTCGCGGTCTGTGACCGCGGCGCCGGATGCGACGCGCGGGCTTGCCATTCTCGAGCATTTTGCCGACAGCCTGCCGCGCCATGCCGGCAACGGGCTGCGCTGCACGAGCTGTCACCTCGATGCCGGGCACCGGGGCACCGCCATGCCGTGGCTCGGGGTAACCGCCCGGTACCCGCGCTTCCGCTCCCGGAGGGGCAGCATCGAGAGCATCGAGCAGCGGGTGAACGACTGCGTCACCCGGAGCCTGGCCGGCAGTGCGCTTCCCGAGAACGATCCCGCCATGCAGGATATGGTTGCCTACTTCGAGACCTTGCGGACCGCTGCGGTCCCGACTCGTCCCGACACCGTGCGCCTCGAGGGCGACACGGTGCGGGGCGCACGCGCCTATCTCGCCACCTGTGCGCGGTGCCACGGCGCGAGCGGGTCGGAGCCCGGGCTCGCGGTTCCTCCGGCGTTCGGTGCGCGCAGCTTCTCGATCGGGGCGGGGATGGCGCGGCAGCGGGTGCTGGCGACGTTTCTGCGGTGGAACATGCCCTATGACGGTGCGGGTACACTGCCGGCGCAGGCTGCGGCGGACATTGCGGCGTGGGTGCTCCGGCAGCCCCGTCCCGATCATCCCGGAAAGGAGCGCGACTGGCCACGGGGTGATGCTCCGGTCGACGTCGCCTATGCCACCGAGGGAGCCCGTGCGGCAGGTCGGCCGCTGCCGCAGCCCCGCTCAACCTTGCCTCGTCGTATGTCACAGGTCACTCGAAAGCAGCATCCATGAAGCAACGTCTCACGAGTCCAGCGGCGACAGCGGCAGTCCCACCGGACTCGGTCAGCGCCGGGCGTGTCGGTTGATGGCGCGCGCTGGGCCGCCGGTGCGGGACGACGAGGACGACGACGCGCCGCTGGCCGGCCGCGCGCGCCTCGACAAGTGGTTGTGGGCGGCCCGATTCTTCAGGACGCGCGCCCTCGCGGCCGAGGCGATCGACGGGGGGAAGGTGTCCGTGAACGACGACCGTCCGAAGCGGGCGCGCCTGATCGGCGTGGGTGACGTGGTGGCGCTGCGGATCGGGCCATATGAGCATGTGTTGCAGGTACGCGACGTGAGTGCCCGCCGCGGGTCGGCGGCGGTGGCCCAGGGGCTGTACGCGGAGACGCCAGCGAGCCTGGCCCGCCGTGCCGCAGTCTCGGAGCAGTATCGCACGGCGGCGATGGGGTTCGCGCATCATGAGGGGAAGCCGAGCAAGAAGGAGCGTCGCGCGATCGACCGTGCGCGGCCTCGGTGGTGAATGCTGAGAAAGCGTAACATGATGCGGCAGAACGGGATGCCGCGTTGAAGTCTCCTGCAGACGTCGCCACATTCCAGTGTTGTTTTCCGTCGCTTCAACCCCTGTTCTGTCATGGCGTTCGTGCTCAGTCGGAAGGTGAATGAACTCGTCGCAGAGGCGCTGTCGCTCGGGATCGAGCCCAAGCGCTGGGATCCCCGCTTCGTCGGGGTCGCGCCCGAAGTCGTCGACATCGCCGGCCTGGCGACCGAGATCGAAAATGTCGGCTCACAGGGTGAGCTGAGTTACCTCCGCCGCACGCTCGGTCGCGACGAATTTGCCTCGATGCTGGGTGGAGGCGCGGTTCCGGTGGTGCTGATTCCTGAGCGGCAGGCGGCGGAGCTGCAGGCACATGTGGTGGTGGCGTCGAAGCGCGGCACGCTGACGTTCGTGCCGGTGACGATGGCCGGTGCGGGGACGCCGTACACCGCCACGCCGGCGGAGGCGTGGACACGCCTGGCGAGCCCGGCCGTGTACGCGTTGGTGCCGGTGCGCCTGACGCCGGTGCTGAGCGACCGCGCTGACGGCGTGTCGCACGAGGAGTCGCACGAGGAGTCGCACGAGGAGTCGCACGAGGAGCTGTCGCCCTTTGCGCGCCTGCGGCAGCTGCTGCATTCCGAGCGGCGCGACGTGATCCTGATTTACCTCTATGCCGTGCTGGTCGGTCTGTTCAGCCTCACGGTCCCGCTGGCGGTGCAGGGCATCACGCAGCTCGTGCAGGGTGGGCTCGTGCTGCAGCCGGTGGTGCTGCTGATCGTGTTCGCGGTCGTCGGCACGCTCATCACCGGCGGCATCCAGCTGTTGCAGGAAACCGTGGTCGAGAAGATCCAGCAGCGGGTGTTCGCGCGCATGGCGTTCGAGTTTGCGTATCTCGTGCCGCGCATCCGCTTCGAGGCGGCGCAGGCGTCGAACCTGCCGCTGCAGATGAACCGCTTTTTCGAGTCGGTGCTGATCCAGAAGGCGTTGGCAAAGCTGCTGGTGGACGTGCCCACTGCCACGCTGCAGGTGCTGTTCGGCGTCGGCTTGCTCTCATTTTACAATCCGAGCTTCATCGTCTTCGCGCTGGTGCTGGTGGCGGGCGTGATCGTGATCTTCTGGGCCACGTTTCCGCGTGGCCTCGAAACCAGCATCATGGAGTCGAAGTACAAGTACAATGTGCTCGAATGGCTGCAGGCCATGGCCCGCTCGATCGCGGCGTTCAAGTTCGCCACCCGCTCCACGCTGCCGATCGAGCGCATGGACGGGCACGTCACCAACTACCTCAATTACCGGCGCAAGCACTTCAGGGTGCTGATGACACAGTGGTCGAGCATGATCGTCTTCAAGACGATGCTGACCGGGGCGCTGCTCATCCTTGGCACGACGCTGGTGGTCAACCGTTCGCTCACCCTCGGCCAGTTCGTGGCGGCGGAGCTGGTGATCGTGACGGTGCTGGCGGGCGTCGAGAAGCTGATCCGCTCCCTCGCGACGATTTACGACGTGCTGACGTCGGTCGACAAGGTGGGCCACGTCATGGACCTGCCGGTCGAGCAGTTCCGCGGGCTGCAGCTGCCTGTCGTGACCGCGGGGCTGGCGATCCAGGCGGCCGACTTGTCATTCACGTATCCGGACCAACCGGATGCGACGCTGACGAACATCACGCTCGACGTGCGGCCCGGCGAGCGCGTCGGCATCACGGGGGTGGACGGCAGTGGCCAGACCACGCTGCTCCGGGTCCTTGGCGCACTGCACGAATCGTACGGCGGCACCCTCCTCTATGACGGCCTCACGTTGCGCAGCATGAACCGTGCGTCGGTGCGTGAGCAGATCGGGCAGGTGCTCTCCACCACCGACCTGTTCGACGGGACGATCGAGGACAACATCAGCGTTGGGCGCCGGTTCGTCGACCGCGCCGCGATCCTGCAGGCGTTGCACGATGTGGATGTGCAATCGGTGGTGCAGGCGATGCCGCTGGGCATCCGGTCCAGGATCATCAACGGTGGCGCCAACCTCTCCGCCGCCGTCGCCAGCAAGCTGCTGGTGGCGCAGGGCATCGTCGGCCAGCCGCGTCTGCTGCTGCTGGATGACTTCTTCCAGAACCTCGATGATGACTACCGCCTGCGTCTCATTCGCGTGCTGATGGACCGCTCGCGGCCGTACACGGTGATTGCCGTGTCGCATGACCCCGACTTCCTTGCCGCCTGCGACACGATCGTGGTGATGCGCGAGGGCCGGATCACGGCACAGGGCACCTATGCCGAGCTGGCACCGATGCTGGCCAGCGCCGCGGTGCACGGCCTCGTCGTGCCGGTGTCCTGACGATGGCACAGCAGAGCCCCGGCCGCCCGTCCGGCCCCGCCGCCGACCATGATGTGCTCGCGGACGCGTACCACCTCGAGTCAGCGAAACTGCTGGTCACGCCGCAGTCGCACCGCGTGTTCTACTGGATCGTCGTCGCCTCGCTGCTGTTGGCCGTTTTGGCGATGTTCCTGCCGTGGCAGCAGTTCGTGGAAGGGAAGGGCGAAGTCACGGCGTTCTCGCCCAGTGACCGTCCGCAGGAGGTGCCCACCATCATCGGCGGGCGGATCGTCGAGTGGTACGTGCAGGAAGGCCAGGTCGTGACCAAGGGCCAGCCATTGCTGCGCATCGCCGAGGTCAAGGACGAATACCTCGATCCGCGCACCATCGATCGCTACAACGAGCAGCTGACGGGCAAGAGCAGCGCGGTCGCTTCCAAGCGTGACAAGGCCGCGCAACTGGCGGTGCAGATCGGGCTCCTCGAGCAGAACCTCCGACTGGGCGAGCAGAAGGCGCGCACGAAGGTGGCGCAATACGAGGCCGAGGTGCGCGCCGCGGTGATCGACTCGTCGACGGGGCTGATCCAGATGCAGCGCCAGCAGGCGCTGTTGGACCAGGAGATCACGCGCCTGACCGACCTCGAGAACGCGCGGGTGCGCTACCAGAACGCGATCGCCAAGCTGGCCGAGAAGCGGCAGACGCTGCAGGCGGCACGGATCGAACTGAACTCGGTGGCGGTGGACTACGGCGAGAAGATCGCCAAGGCCCGCTCGGACCGCGCCGCGACGCTGGCAGAGGTGGGGGAGGGAACGGCCGACGTGGCGAAGCTTCGCCAGAACGTGCAGAACCTCGAGATCCGCAACGGCTTCTACGTGATCCGTGCGCCGCAGAACGGCACCATCGTGCGTGCGACACGTGCCGGCATCGGTGAGCAGCTGAAGGAGGGCGAGGCGGTCGTGACCATCATGCCCGCCGCCGCGCTGCAGGCGGTGGCATTGAACGTGAAGCCGATGGACATCCCGCTGCTGAGCGTGGGCCGCAAGGTGCGTCTCCAGTTCGACGGGTGGCCCGCGCTGCAATTTGCCGGCTGGCCAAGCGTGAGCGTTGGCACCTTCGGCGGCACGGTGGCGGTGATCGATCGTGTGCCCGGGCCGAAGGGGGATTTCCGGGTGCTCGTCACCCCCGACACGACCACCGACGGCGGGTGGCCCCGGCAGCTGCGCCTCGGCAGCGGCGTGCTGGGCTGGGCCATGCTCGACGAGGTGCGCGTGGGCTTCGAGATCTGGCGTCGCATCAACGGGTTCCCGCCGTCGCTGCGCGAAGCCAGCGACGAGGGCTTCGGCGGCGACCCGAATGCGGCGAAGAAGTGAGGCAGCCTGCCCTGCTCGCCGGTGTGATCGCGATCATCGCGGCCACACCGCCCGCCGGTGCGCAGGACACCACCGTTTCGCGCCGCGGGCTGCCGGTCGTCACCGACACGGTGCGCATGCTCCCCGGCGTGCCGCTGACCTTCGATGCCTTCTTCGAGCTGGTACGCCGCAACCATCCGGTGGTGCGCCAGGCACGCCTTCTGGAGGACGGGGCGCAGGCTGACGTCACGACGGCCTTCGGCGCCTTCGAACCGAAGGTCGAGGCGTCGTGGGAGACGAAGCGGTTCAGCAACTCGGCGTTCACGCCCCAGCTGCTGTACTACGACAACGCCGATATCGCGCTGAAGATTCCGACCCCGCTCGGTGCCGACTTCAAGGTCAGTTATGAGCGATCCAGGGGCGCCTTCATCAACCCGCAGTTCTCCACGCCGTCGGGCGGCCTCTTCTCGGCCGGATTCTCGTTGCCGCTCGGACAGCGGATCCTGACGGACGAGCGTCGCACGGCGCTGCGCGTGGCGCGTGCGCTGCGGGACGTGGCTGCGGCGGAACGCAGCGCGATGACGAACAAGCTCCTCTTCATGGCCGCCAAGTCGTACGCCGAATGGTACGCCACGGCGCTGCAGCTGCAGGTGATTCGCGACGGTGTGGGCCTGGCTGACGTGCGCTATCTCGCCATCGTCCGGCGCGTCAGGGCCGGCGATGCGGCGGGGATCGACAGCATCGAGGCTGCGGCCGAGCTCAATCGCCGGCGCGCGCAGCTGCAGGGTGCGGAGCAGTCGTTTTTCGCGGCGACGATGGACCTCACCTCGTACCTCTGGGACAGCCGGTTGCAGCCGCAGGAGCTCTCGGCGGGCCGCGTGCCCAGCGACTCGGGGCTGGGCCGCGTCACGCTCGACTCGGCCACCGTGCCTGGCCTGCTGGCTCGGGTGATCGCGTTGCATCCCGATGTGCTGAAGGCGATGGGCAAGGTGGACGAGGCCGAGGCCGAGCGCGCGTTGGCGCGGCAGGCGATCATCCCGCTCGCGAGTGCCGAACTGTCGGCGCTCCGTTCCGGTGGCCCGGGAAGCCTCGACTTCGGCGACGCGCTGGGCCGCGATGCCAACTTCAAGGGGGCAGCCTACTTCTCGTCGCCGCTGCTGTTCTTCAAGGAGCGGGGCAAGTTCGCGAGCACCGATGCCAAGTTCGATCGGGCTGCGCTGGAACTGCGCGAAAGCCGACGTGACGTGTCACTGCTCGTCCGCGTGGCACTCAATGATCTGTCGCAGATCGAGGCGCAGCTGACCCTGCAGCGTGATGCGGTGCGACTCTTCCGCATCCTCAGCGCCGGTGAGAAGATCAAGTTCGACGCCGGTGAGAGCACACTGTTCCTCGTCAACACACGCGAGCGGGCGGTGCTGGACGAGGAGTTGAAGTATGTGGCGTTGCAGGCCAAGTATCTCGCGGCGCAGGCCGCGCTGGCGGTAGCGGCGGGTGCGCCGGGCCGACTCCCGGAGCTGCGCTGACCCGTGCGCGACTGACGGCGCGTCGCGTCAGTCGTCGGAGCGAACGCGCTTGCGCTGTTGCTTGACCGTGCTGCGCTGCGACTTCGACTCGAGGCGCTTCACCTTCGACGTGTAGGTGGGCTTGGTGGCGCGCCGGACCTTCGGCACCACCAGGGCCCCCTTCACGAGCATCACCAGCCGCGCTTCAGCCGCCTCGCGGTTCTGCAACTGGCTGCGATGCTCGCTGGCCGTGAGGCGCAGCCAGCCGTCGCCATCGAGTCGGGAGGCGAGTGCGGCGAGCACACGTTCGCGCTGCACGTCGCTGAGAGCGACCGACGTGCCAGGCTGCCAGCGCAGATCGATGCGGGTGGAGCTCGTGTTCACGTGCTGCCCACCTGGCCCGCCGCTGCGCATGGCCTTCACGTCCAGCTCCGCGCGCGGAATCCGCACCTGTGCCGTGACGACGAGCACGTCCCGCGGCGCCTGCAGGTCGTCAGCGGCCACGTTCCGCGACCGCGTCACAGGTGCGCACGGCGGCAGCCAGCTTTGGCACGTCCACGCTGGCCGGCGCGGTGAAGATGGCCACGTAGCCATCCACGCCCAGGTCGTGGAAACTCTGCTGGCGGTAGCCGACCGCCTCCAGTTCGCAGCGCAGCAGCGCCGGCGGCGTGCCGTGCTGGTCGGTGCGTCGGTTCATGTCGAGGATGGCGATCCTCGCGCCCGGGCGCAGCGACGGCACGAGATTCGTGAGCAGTCCAAACGGCTGCTCGATCTCGTGGTACATGTGGATCATCGTCACGAGGTCGAGCGACGCCTTCGGCAGACGCGGGTCGTGCGGCTCCCCGAGGGCGAGACGGACGTTGGTGAGTTCGTCGCGATCCACACGTTCGCGCAGGTAGCGCAGGTAGCGCGGCATGATGTCCTGCCCGTACACGACGCCGGCATCGCCCACGCGGCGCGCCATGCGGGCGACGTAGTAGCCGCTGCCGGCGCCGATGTCGGCAACGGCCATGCCGGCGCGCAGTCCGAGCAACGCCATGACCGTATCGGCCTCATGGGCAGCGTCGCGGGTGGCCTCGTCGCTCCACTGCGGCGAGACGATGCTCGAGATCGGCCGACGTGGGTCGGGGAATCGCGCGGCCGGGAGACCGGGATCGGCGAGCGGCCTGACCACCCCCGTGTCGCGCGGCCAACGCGACACCGTCGATGTGCGCGGTGCGCGATCCGACGAGACCTCGGCAGCGGCGCCATCGTCGTGGGCGCAGGCGCTGGGCGAGATGGCGAGAACGAGGGCCGTGGTGAGGCGCAGGCACAGAGACATACCCAAATAACGGCAGGGGACCGCAGGTCGCACAATGTGCATGCCGGGTCCGCGTCAGCCGCGCGTCAACGCGATGGGGTGGGCGTGCGATCCACCCGCACCGCGGCGACGCGGCGTCCATCCATCGCGACCACCTCGAGATCGGCGGCAGGGATGCTGACACGGTCGCCCACGCGCGGCAACCGGCCCAGCGCATTGAACACATACCCGCCGAGCGTGGTCCAGTCGCCTTCCGGGACCTGCACCTTGTAGTCGGAGCGCACGTCGATCAGCGACAGCGATCCTGCCAACTCGAGCACGCCATCGGTCTCCAGCGCTTCGCGCGCGGCCGCATCGTACTCGTCGGCAATGTCTCCGACGACCTCTTCGATGAGGTCCTCCATCGTGATGATGCCGGCCGTACCGCCGTACTCGTCGAGCACGACCGCCATGTGGGCACGCGTCTTTCGCAGGTCGTCGAGCACCCGTTCCGCGGTCCGCGAATCCGGGATGAAGAGCGGCGCGCGGACGAACTGCTGCAGCGTGAACCGGCCCTGGTGCAGCCAGAGGTCCTTGGCGAGGAAGACGCCGACGACGTCGTCGAGCGAGTCGCCGACGACGGGATACCGGGAATACCGCTCGGCGCGGAGGATGGCCCAGACTTCATCCTCGGTGGAATCGAGCGGGATCGCCGCCACCTCGGTGCGCGGCCGCATCACGTCGCGCGCCTTCTTCTCGTGAAAATCGAAGACGCCGGCGAGCATCATGCTGTCGGTCTCGTTCAGCGTCCCATGTGCCCGCGCCTGCATCACCAGCAGGCGCAGTTCATCGGCACTGTGCACGCTCTGGTGCCCACTCCCGGCTGCGTCCACGCCCACCAGCCGCAGCAGCGCATTCGCAACGTTGTTGAGCACCGTGATGAACGGGCTCATGATGCGCGAGAACAGCATCAGCGGCCGCGCGAGGTACATGCTCACGCGCTCCGGCGCCACCAGCGCGATCGACTTCGGGGCGAGCTCGCCCAGCACGATGTGCAGGAAGGTGATCACGAGAAACGCGGTCGCGACGCCGGCCGTCGAATGCGCGACGCCGTCCCCTGCGTCGATGCCGAGACGGGCCAGCCCGCCGTCCACCAGCGTCGCCAGCGCCGGCTCGCCGATCCAGCCCAGCGCCAGTGAGGCCAGCGTGATCCCGAGCTGCGTCCCCGAGATGTAGCGATCGAGGTGCTTCAGCGCCTCCTGCACCGCCTTCGCACCGCGCTCACCCTCCTCGGCCAGCTGATCGATCCGGCTGCGGCGGGATCCGACCAGCGCGAATTCCGCCGCCACGAAGAAGGCATTCATCAACACGAGGACCAGCACGGCCAGCAGCCGCATGCCCACTCCTGCTTCCGGCATGCTCACGCCGACACTCCCAGTCCTGAAGACGCCTGATCTCCCACGCTGCCGACCATGGTTCCCACGCCGCATCGCACCACCGCACAGGCGCTGACGCCGATCGCTCGACTCCGGGCGATCCTCGATCCGCGCCGGGCGCTGCTGTGGGTGTATGTCATCCGCACCGTCCTCGCCGTGGCGCTGATCGTCGTGTTGCCGCAGCTGGCGGTGGGCCAGTCGGAGACGACCATGCGGTTGGTCCAGGTCGCGGCGATCGTGGCCTTTGCGGTGACGGGGATGTCGCTCATTGCGATGGAAATATACCGCGTCCAGGCCAGCCGCGGGTTCCTCCTGATACAGGTGGCGTCCGACATCGCCCTGATCACCGCGCTCGTGCACATCACGAACGGCAGCGAATCGCAGTTCGCGGCGCTTTACATCCTCGTCATTGCCTACGCCGCGTTGCTCATCCCGCGCAGTGGCGGCCTGATCGCCGCCCTGCTGGTCTGCGCGTTCTACTTCACCGACATCCTCATCACGCGCGATTTCATCCTCGACCCCACCGCCTGGTTGCAGATGGGGAATTTCGCCACGGTCGCGGTCGGTACGGGCTACGTCAGCGCACGCCTGCGCGAAGTGGGCTCGGGATCCGAGCTGCTGGCCGAAACGCTGCGCCGGGAGCGCCTGCAGGCGGCCGACGTGCTCGACAACATTCGGAGCGGCGTCATCACCCTCGACGCGCAGGGCCGGCTGCGCTACGCCAATCAGGCGGCCGACGCCCTGCTGGGCACGCGGCTGCAGGGTGCGGTCGGGCAGAACGTGCGCAGCGAACTGGAGCAGGCTGCCCCGGGGTTGCTGGTCGCGCTCGAGCGCGCGATCCGGACGCGCACACGCACCTCGCGCGCGGAGGCGCTGGTGCAGAGCGATGCAACCGCACTGCAACTCGGCATCACGGTCACCTACCTCGGTGCCGAGGGACGGGACGGGGCGGGCAGCGCGACGGCGATCTTCTCGGACATCTCGGATCAGAAGACCCTCGAGGATCTGCACCTGCGAGCCGGCCAGCTCGACGCCGTGTCCGAGCTGGCGGCGAGCCTCGCTCACGAAATCAAGAACCCTCTCGCGTCGATCCGCAGCGCGGTGGAACAGCTCGGCCGGATGCCGGCAGCCGATGACGACACCGGTGCGCTGACGCGGCTCGTGGTTCGCGAAAGTGACCGCCTCTCTCGCCTGCTGACGGAGTTTCTCGATTTCTCGCGTGTGCGCGTGTCGCGTGTGCAGCGCCTCGACCTCGCGGCGTTGGTGCGGGAGACCATCACCCTCGTGGAGACCCATCCCGACCGCACGCCCGCGACGACGCTGCGCCTCCAGACCGATGCCGACGCCCTCTGGATCGATGGTGACGGCGACTTGCTGCACCGCGCCGTCTTCAACCTGCTGCTCAACGCCGCCCAGGCGCTGCCGGCCGGCGGCACGGTGGAGGTTACGCTCGGCACCGCCACGGCCGACACTGTTCCGGGTGGCGTCCTGCCGGAGGCCGGCGCCGTGCGGCTCGGGATCGAGGACGACGGGCCCGGCATGCCGGCGGATGTCCGCGAACGGATCTTCACCCCGTTCTTCACGACGAAGCCGCGGGGCAGTGGCCTCGGCCTGCCGGTGGTGCATCGCGCGATCGAGGCCCACCGCGGCGTCGTGCTGGTCGATTCTGCCCCCGGCCTCGGGACCCGGTTCACGATCATCCTGCCCCGCACCCAGACCGAGACCGGAGCGCCCGCGTGACCCACAGCCCCTCGCCGACCGTGCTCGTCGTCGACGACGAAGCCGGCATCCTCGAGACCCTGCGCATCCTGCTCAGGAACGAGGGATTCAGCGTCGTGACCGCCCTCGGCGGTCGGGCCGGACTCGAGGCGCTCGAGACGGCAGCGCCGGATCTCGTCCTCACCGACATCCGCATGCCGACGGTGTCGGGCATCGAGGTCTTGAGCGCAGCGAAGGCGCGCGATCCGCAGCTTCCCGTGGTCCTCATGACGGCGCAGGCGTCGATGCAGAGCGCCATCCAGGCCGTGAACGAGGGGGCGTACCACTATATCCAGAAGCCGTTCCGCAACGACGAACTGGTCGCCATCCTGCGCCGGGCCGCCGAGCACCGCCGGCTGAAGATCGAGAACGTGACGCTGAAGCAGGAGATCCAGCGGCGCGATCGGAGCAGCGCCGGCCAGAAGCCTGCGGGCAGGAGCCGCTCATGGCTGAAGGTGCTGGAAATGGTGGAGACGGTGGCGCCCACCGATTCGACGGTGTTGATCACCGGTGAGTCGGGCACCGGCAAGGAAGTCATCGCGCGGTACCTGCACGACCTCTCGCCGCGCGTGGACAACAGCTTTTTGTCGATCAACTGCGGTGCGCTGCCGGAGTCGCTGCTCGAGAGTGAGCTCTTCGGCCACGTGAAAGGTGCCTTCACCGGCGCCGTGAAGGACCGCGCCGGCCTGTTCACGGCGGCCAACACGGGCACCTTCTTCCTCGACGAAATCGGCGAGACGACGCCCGCCACGCAGGTGAAGCTCCTGCGCGTTTTGCAGCAGCGCGAGGTGATCCCCGTCGGCGGCACGGAGTCGCAGCCGATCGACGTGCGCATGATCGCGGCCACCAACCGTGACCTCGAGGACGAGATCAAGCGCGGATCCTTCCGCGGCGACCTGTTCTACCGTCTCAACGTGATCGCCATTCACCTCCCACCGCTGCGGGACCGCCGCGACGACATCCCGGTGCTGGCGACGAAGTTCCTGTCGCGCGTGGCGGGGACGCGCACCGAGGTGCCGCTCTGCCTCAGCGACGATGCGCTGGATGCCATGCAGGCGTACGATTGGCCGGGCAACGTGCGCGAGCTCGAGAACGCGATGGAGCGCGCCGTGATCCTCAGTACCGGCGACGTGATCGGCCTGGATGCGCTCCCGGAGCGCGTCACCGCACGGCGCGTCGAGCCGCTCGTCAACGAGCGCGCGGTGGTGAACCCGACGCTGGATGCGATCGAGCGGGCATACATCATCTGGGTGCTGCAGAGCGAGGGTGGCAACAAGAGCCGGACTGCCTCCACGCTCGGCATCGACGCCTCGACGCTGTATCGAAAGCTGGCGCGCTACGACACCGACGCCTGAGCGGCGTCCCTGGTGCGTCGGCCACGTGTGCACCGGCACGATGATGCTGGCGTGGAACGGGTTAGCCCGACGACTGACGATGGTGTGACTGTGGCGACGGCACCCGCGCATCCCGCTGCGGGGCCAGTCACCTCAGCAGGGAGCGCCCATGCCCACCATCCTGTCCCGCCGCAACCGTCGTCGGGTCGCGCCGGCCGGGTTCACGCTGATCGAGCTGCTCGTCGTCGTGGCGATCATCGGTATTCTCGCGTCGATCGCCATCCCCAAGTTCACCAGCACCAAGCAGCGGGCGAGCCGCGCCGCCGGAATCGCCGATCTCCGCAACCTCGCTACCGCACAGGAAGGGTTCTATGCGGATAGCAACCGATACGGCGCCATCGCCGACACTGCGGTGATGAAGGTCTCACTGAGCAAGGGGAATACCGGGCTGGCAATCGCGCTGACGGGCGCGCCTGCCGGCAGCACCGGCTGGAACGCGAGTCTCTCGGCCGCCGGCAGCGCGTGCGGCATTTACGTCGGTGCCGCGAGCGCGCCGTCGGGTATGCCCACCGGCACGCCGGATGGGGTGCCCGTATGCTGGTGAGACGGCAGCGGCGCTGCTGGGTTCGCCGCGTCGCAGAATGCAGTGAAGGGTGCGATTCGCGATGGCACGCCACCAGGATCGGGGGCGCAAGGTAATTCTAAGTTGTTGTCGCTGAAGGAGTTGCAAAGTGCATCCGCTGCGGCAGACCCTTTGCCATAGTAATGGTCGAGCCGGCTGACAAACTGCCAGACGGTGAAACTCCCCACTATGGAGCTGTCCATGCGAAGCGGCATGAAGAAGGGCTTTACCCTGATCGAACTCCTGATCGTCGTCGTCATCATCGGCATCCTCGCCGCGGTTGCGATTCCGAAGTTCTCCAACACGAAGCAGCGCGCCTCACGCTCGGCCGGCATCGCCGACATGCGCAACCTCGCCACGGCGCAGGAAGGCTTCTTTGCCGACTCCAACCGGTACGCCGCGATCGGCGACACCGGTACGGGCGCTGGCCGCATGAACTTCACGCCGTCGACCGGCAACACGGTGCTGACCCTCGTCGCGACGACGACCGGCTGGAGCGGCCGAGTCACGATCCCCGGTGCACAGGCCTGCGGCGTCTTCTCCGGCACCGCAGCGCGTCCGACGGGTATGCCGGCGACGAACCCGGACGGCGTCCCGGTCTGCTGGTAATCGCCTGACCTGATCCGCTCCGGCGGATCAGCGAGCTGGCCCGGTGTGCTTCGGCACTCCGGGCCAGCTCGCGTTCGGGGCAGCCACGGCTGACCAAGGGCGCGGCGCAACGGAATTGTCGCGCGACGGTCAGGAAGGCGACCACGTGGCTCCGGCCGCGCGAGAAGGGGGCGCGAACCTGCCGACCGGTCCGCCCTCGTCACGCCGCAAGGTGACCGCGCGAATTGCCGGTTTCTTGGTAGAACGCAAGAAGTCACGATTTGAGTCTCAGCGTAACAGATCGCGTAAGACGTTGATATCAAACAAGTTATGAAATACCGGCAGCGTGGCAGCCCTCGTGCATTGCTCTAGTGCACAACAGGCATGACGGGCGACTTCTCGCAATCCGTACCGACACCAGAACCGAGTGACTCCGATGCATCGCATCATGAAGAAAGGCTTTACCCTGATCGAATTGCTGATCGTGGTCGTGATCATCGGCATTCTGGCCGCCGTCGCGATCCCGAAGTTCTCCAACACCAAGCAGCGCGCCTCGCGCTCGGCGGGCATCGCCGACATGCGGAACCTGGCCACGGCACAGGAAGGCTTCTTCGCAGACTCGAACCGCTACGCGGTGATCGGCGATACCGGTACGGGGCCGGGCCGGATGAATTTCACGCCGTCGACGGGTAACACCGCGCTGACGCTGGTCGCCAACACGACGGGCTGGAGTGGGCGCGTCACGATCCCGGGGGCGCAGTCCTGCGGCATCTTCAACGGCACCGCCGTGCGTCCGACGGGCATGTCGGCGGCCACGCCGGCCGGCTCACCCGCCTGCTGGTAACCGACATCGGCGCGACGCAGCGGCCGGCCTGGCCGGTGCGCTGGTGACGCCACCCGAGTACGGAAAGCGCGTCGCGAGACGGCCCGCCGGCATCTGCCGGCGGGCCGTCTCGCATCTGCCGCACGCTGCGATCAGAGACGGCTCAGGACGGCCAGTGCAGTGGCTCCTGCGAAACGCCGACACTCTCGTAAGATGCAAGGGCAGACGATCAGGTCAGGTTCGCGGCACTGTCTCGCAAGTCCATCCGGATCAACGTGTTACGTGATGGTTTCGGTCGTGGCGGCCTCCTTGCTCTACAGAAGGTCATGATCAGCGTCGCAGGCAGGGCACGACACGCTGGTTCGTACCACGTTGCCACTCGGGACACCCCATGCAGGCCACACGGAAGAACGGCTTCACGCTCATCGAGCTGCTGATCGTGGTGGTGATCATCGGCATTCTCGCCGCCGTCGCGATCCCGAAGTTCTCCGGCACGAAGCAGCGCGCGACGCGCTCGTCCGGCATCGCCGACATGCGCAACCTGTCGACGTCGCAGGAAGGGTTCTACGCCGACAGCAACCGCTACGCCGGCATCGCCGACACTGGCTCCACCGCCGGCCGGATGAACTTCACGCCGTCCACCGGAAACGTCGCCCTCACGCTCGTTGCGTCGGCGACTGGCTGGAGCGGCGTGGTGGACATTCCGGGCGCACAGAAGTGTGGCATCTACCACGGCAACGCTGCGCGGCCCACGGGCATGCCGGCCACGACGCCGACCGGCGTCCCGGTCTGCTGGTAAGGCTCGGCGGCAGGGCCTGATGGTGGTCCCATCGCGCACCCGGCGTCCCCGCAACACCAGCGCCGCCTGCAGTCACCGCACCCGCACGCCGCGGTACCGCCGGATCAGGTGTGGGTTGCGCCGTGAAGGACGCTGCGCACGTTTCCGCGCGTGACTCCTCCCATGCCTCCGCGCGCTGACCGCGCCCGCCCGACCCACACGGAACGCCGCGCGCTTCAGGACGTGCTCGCGTGGCCGATCGCGGTGACCCTGCTGGTCGCTGCCGCCGTCATCTTCTTCCTGCCGCGCGTGGTTCCGGCGGGATTCCTGACGGTCGCCATCGGCGTGACGTTTGCGATCGTCACCGTCGCGCTCATCGGCATCCTCGCCTGGATCGTCGAGCGCTGGCTCCGTGGCCACGCCACCACGCTCGCCCGCGACGCCGAGCGACAGGTGCAGGCGCATGGGCTGCCGGGGCTCCTCGCGACCGACGCCAGCTCACCGCTGACGCCACTCGCGTCGGCCTACGCCGACGCTGGCGCGCGCGCCGCGCTGCGCACCGCCGTCCGTGAGTCGGCCGACTTTCTCGCTCGGCTCGGCACCGACGCGGCCGATGCCACCGAGCGCGCCATCGAGGACGTGGAAGTGGTCGGCGCGCACGCAGCGACGCATCCTGGGGCACTCACCGCCGCCCTCGCCGGCATCGAGGACTGTACCGCGGCGCTGCGCCGTGTGACTGCGCCGGTGCCCGCGCCCGACGCCGTCGTCGACGTGGTGGCGGAGCTGCGCGCCGTGGTGTCGTCGCTCAGCGATGACGGTGCCCGCGCCCGCGTCACGCTCACGGTCGAGGTGGAGCGCGGTCAGGTGCTTGCCGAGCGTGAACGTCTGCGGCAGCATCTGCACGAACTGATCGATCTGGCGCGGCACGCCTCGCCGCCGGAGTCGGACGTCAGGGTGCATGTCTCCCGGGCGTTCCGGTCGAATCTCGAGGACACGCCCGTGCGTCGCACCGGTGACTCGCGCCTGACGATCGTCCCCCGCGCGTCGGCCGATGCGCTACGGGCGTGGGTGCAGCGCGCGCAGCCGGGGGCCGAAGTGCTGTCGATCGTCATCAGCGATGCCGGACGCACGCTCTCGCCCGACGAACTTCGCCGAGCCGTCGACGCATTCGCGGTGGCGCGACCCGGCGACCGGCTGGGCGTGACGCTCGCCACGATCCGCCGCACGATCATCGATGCCGGTGGACTGCTGTGGGTCGATGGCGCCCGGGAAGGGGGCACCTCGGTGCACGTGCTGCTCCCGTTCGCGGCCTGAACCTCGGCACGCGCATGATTCCGGACCGGTACGCACACGTCCGGTTACCGCGCATCGCTTGAGCACACGTACCGTCGGCGCATCCCTCACCGGAGCGCCCGATGGTACCAGCCCGACGCGGCACCTCGCTGCCAGAGACCCTCCTCGCCCTCGTCCTGCTGGCGGCCCTGGCGGCGTGGGCGCTGACCGCCGCCATGTCCGCGGAACGACACGCGTGCCGCGCCTCCCTCCGGCGCGCGGCACTGCACCGTGCCGAGCGGGCGCTCGCCGATCTCGCGGCGCTGCCGTGTGACACGACCCATGTGTCGACCGCAGTCATCGAACCGCGATGGCACCTCGCGTCGTCGCGCGCGCACGCCGGAGCGTCGTTCCACGACATGGTGCGGCTGGAGTCGGTGCGTGGCGATACCGTCGCGTTGCACCGCTCGTTCTGGTGCGGATCATGACTCTCCGCCGACGCGTTCGACGCGGCGCCTCGCTCATCGAGCTGCTGGTCGTCCTCGTGCTCCTGCTCCCGGTGCTCGCCATCGGTGCGCTGGCCACCCGTCGCATCCTCACCACCGAGGCGGCACTGGGCACGACGAGCGCACGCGCCACCGCGATCTCGGATGCGCTCCAGACGATTGCGAGGCACGTTCGCTCGGTCAACCCTCGGGTGGGCGACCTCGTGACGGCCAGCGGCTCGACACTGGACATCACCACCACGATCGGTCTGGCTGCGGTCTGTCGAGTGCGTGGTGACACGGTGCTCATCACCCACGGAACGCCGTCGTCGCCGTGGGCGGGATCGCTGCCCCGCAGCGTGACCACCAGTGACGCCCTGCGCCTGTGGCGCGAGGCGGATGCCAGCTGGATCGCGCGCGGCGTGCTGGCCGCGTCCACGAGTTCGCTGCCGTGCGGCGAAGCCTGGGCTCCATGGCCTGGCGCCGCCGCGCAGCGTCTCCGCCTCACCGATGCCGCCACCGGCCTTCGCCCGGGTGCACTGGTGCGCGTCGTCGAACGGGAGCGCTGGAGCCTTGCCGCGAGTGGCGACGGCAGCTGGTCACTCACCCTCACCGGCTGGAACCCAGGGACCGGCGCATTCGCGGTTCCGCAGCCATTCGTCTCACCGCTCGCACCGCTCACGTCGCCGGGCGGCGCTGGTTTCCGCGTGCGCGCCCGCGACGCCTCCGGCGCCGTGCTCGGTCCGGGCAGCCTGGACTCCGCGCGTTTCATCGACGTGATCCTGCGCAGCGCGCCGCATGCCAGGTACGGCGTCATCCTCGATTCGGTGCGGGTCAATGTCGGCACGCCGTGACGCAGACCGGCGCGGCGTGGCGCTCCTGATGACGGTCGTCATCATCGGGGTCTGCGGCGTGGGCGTGCTCGCGCTCTGGCAGCTCAGCGCGGGGCTGCAGCGCAGTGCCGCGCTCGATGTCGCGGCCGCGCGTGCGCGAAGTCTCGCGGACTCCGCGCTCCGCGCCGGCTACCCCGCGATCAGTGACGGGACGTGGCGCACGCTCACGGCGCCCGGTGCCAGTCTCGTCACCGCGACTGGCACCGCGCCACGCGGGAGCTGGCGCACGGAGCTCGGGCGCAGCGGCTGGAGCACGCTCCTGCTTCGAGCGTCGGCCACGCTCGCGAGCGGCGTGCGCGGCGTACCCGCGCGTGGCGACCGGCGTGTGCTGGTGCCGCTGGTCGCGCCGCTCGACGTCCCCTTCGCCGCGCTGACCGGTGTCGCGCCGTGGGCTGTCCCGCCCGCGGCACTCGTCGAGGTGCCGCCAGCGGCGGGAGCGGAGGTCGTCTGCCGCGGCAGCGTGACACCGACGGCCATGGCGACGTGGGGTGGGGCGCCGGCACTCGCGAGCATCGACGCCGTGCCGATCGACGCGGACACGGTGACCGGTCCGCTCACCGGCGTGTTTCGATTAACCAACCCCAATCTGACACATGCGCTCTTCGTCGTTGGAATGGTCGTGCTCGATTCAGAACTCCTTGTGCAGGCCGACCTTGAACTGGTGGGAGTGCTCGTCACGCGCGGTGCGATTCAGCACGCCGGCGGTCGGTTGCAGGTGACCGGGGCGGTGTTGGCGGGCGATGCGGGTGGCGGGCATTCGGGACTCGGTGCGGGCGACCGGGTCCGGTACGACGCGTGTGCGGTGCGGCGCGCGGTGGAGCGGGTGACGCGTGCCGGTCCGGGCGCGACCTGGACGACGGTACCGCTCTTCTGAGCGCGTCGGACAGACCGGTGCGCGGTGTTTCCGACGGAGAGTGTGTACACCGTCTAATCGCGCACGGCAGGGCGCCGCTCCACCGACGTTACCTAATCGCGCGCCATTCGTTCCCTGTGTGCAATTCGACCCACCTGTCGAAGGCATTTCGGTCACGCGCAGGTGACCGTCTGGCCTGCTCACCGTCCACCCCGGTGACCCCGTTCGGGTCTCGTCACATCCGGCCCCCAACACGATGGCGTTCTTCAAGCGACGGAAGGTCACGCTCGGCCTCGACATCGGCTCCGGCCTCGTCAAGGTCGCGGTGATCGAGCACAGCACGGGTGTTCCCGAACTGCAACGCGTCGTCATCGAGCGGGTGCCGCCCGACGCCATCGTCGAGGGCGAAGTCATGGATCACGCGCTCGTCATTCTCGCGGTCCAGAACGCCCTTGCCGGTGCCGCCGCCGAGATGAAGGGAGCGAGCATCGTCGCGGCGGTGGGCGGCGGCAACGTGATCGTGCGCAAGGTGCTGATCGATCGGGCGCGCCTGAGCGAATTGCGGGAGACGATGCAGTGGGAGGCCGAGCAGATCGTGCCGTTCGACACCAGCTCCATCTCGCTCGACTATCAGGTGCTGGATGCCGACGGTGACTCGGAACAGGTCTCGGTGCTGATGGCCGTCGCCAAGCGCGACCTCATCGACGGGCGGGTGCAACTCCTGCGCGATGCGGGCATCGAACCGAAAGTCGTGGATGTCGAGGCGTTCGCTTTGCACAACGCCTTCGAGTTCAATCACCCCGACGCGATGCGCGGCACGGTGGCGCTGGTGAACATCGGCAACGACGTCTGCAACGTGAGCGTGCTCGATGACGGTATCCCGATCCTGACCCGTGACAACACCGTCGGCGTCCGTCGGCTGCGTGAGGACCTGCAGCGTGAAGCGCGCATGACCGCTGACGACGCCGACTCGGCGCTCGTCGCCGTCACCACCACGCCGGCACTCGACAACGTGGTGCACCGCCGTGGTGAGGAGCTGGCCAAGGAGGTCGAGCGCACCGGCACCGCTGCGCAGACCCTGTCGCGCACCGTGCGGCCGATCCGCGAGGTCTACCTCGCCGGTGGCGGTGCCCGCATTACCGGTCTCGCCGAACGACTGGCGGGACTGCTGCGGGTGCCCGTACGGCCCGTGAATCCCCTGCTCAATCTGGCCGTGGCCGATGGCGCGCTGGCAGACGTGAACGCTGCGGAAGTGGCGTCGCTGCTGGTGCTCCCGGTCGGGCTCGCCCTTCGACAGGTGGCCTGAGGCCCCGACGCATGATCGAGATCAATCTCCTCAATCCGGGCGAGAAGTCGGGGCAGAAGACGTCGGGTGGTCGCGCCTTCCTGTCGCGGTTCAGCCGCAACAAGGGCGGCACCGTGGTGGCGGTGGACGAAGACTTCACACCGTCCGCACGGCCCGCGATTTCCATTGCCGCCGCGGTCGCTGTTGCAATCGCCGTGCTTGGCGTGGGTGGTGGCTTCTGGTATCAGGATCGCCAGCTCACCGACCTCGAGGTACGCCTGCAGCAGGCGTTGGCCGACTCGGCCCGATTCTCGTCGGTCATCGGCGAGCGCCGTGCGATCATCGCCCGTCGTGATTCACTCGTCGTGCAGCTGGGCATCATCCAGGAGATCGACGCGAGCCGGTACGTCTGGCCGCACATCCTCGACGAGATCAGTCGCGCCCTGCCGCAGTACACCTGGATCACGAGCATCACGCAGACCAGCGCCCGCCCGACAATCGCGCCACGCGACACGAGCAAGGCCGCCGGCGACTCCACGCACGGCCACGCGCCCAAACCGGTGGAGCCACAGGTCGCCTTCCAGGTGATCGGCAACACGGTCGACATTCAGGCCCTCACGCGCTTCATGCGTGTGCTCGAAAGCTCACCGTTCATCCAGAACGTCACGATCGTCAAGTCGAACGTGACGCTGATCGACAACCGCGAAGTCACCGAGTTCACGCTCGACCTGCAGTACCAGAAGCCGGACCCGGCGGCCATCCGCACGGTGCCCCTCACCCTGTCGGTGCGCTGAGATGCTGAGTGCCTACACCAAGCGCGAACAGAGCCTGCTCGCCGTCATTCTGATGGCGGTCGCGATCGGCGTCCTGTTCTACATGTACGTCTTCACGCCGAAGACCGAGACCATCGCCGAGCACACGGGGCATGCCGAGGCGCTCGCGGTGGCCAACGACAAGGCGGCCGGCGAGCTGAAGGCGGGCAACCTCCGCCAGCTCAAGGACGATGCCACCCGGTATGCCGAGAACCTCGCCGTGATGCGGCAGCTCGTCCCGACCGTGAACGAGGTGTCGGGGCTCCTCGAGCAGGTGTCCAACGCCGCCCGCAGCGTCGGTCTCGACATCGCCAGCGTCACGCCGCAGCCCGTGACGCCCGGCGGCGAGCACTACGACGCGCACCGCTACCGCCTCGTGGTCAAGGGTGGATACAATCGCGTCACCGAGTTCCTCACCAACGTCGGCAGCCTGCCGCGCATCGTGACGCCGATGGTGCTGAAGATGAAAGTGACAGACAACACGGCCACGGCGGCGACCGGCAGCCATCGCGCGATGCCGGCCTCCGAGGCACCGATCACCACCGAGTTCGACATCGAGACGTACGTCGCGCGTGGCAGCGAACCGGTCACCGCGACGCGTCGCGGCGGGAGCACGCCATGACCTGCGCACCGCGTTGGGCGCGGCACCTCGTGCTGCCGTTCACCCTGCTGCTGCTGGCGGCGCGTCCGGCGCCGGCGCAGGAGGTTGCCGTGCGCGGCGAAACCTCCGCGCCGGCATCGCGTGCCGCCGCGCGCGCCGACTCGATCGCGCGACAGGAGCAGCTGTCGTACCGTCGTGAAATCTTCGGCTATGTCGCGGAAGGCCGACGCGACCCCTTCGTGTCGCTGGCGACGACGGGCGTATTGCGCCCCACCATCGCGGACCTGCGGCTCGTCGGCGTCGCGGTCGCCGCCCGCGCTGCGGGGAGCGGCGTGCAGTCGGTCGCGATCTTCCGCGACATCCAGACCAAGGAGCAGTACCGCGTGCGCGTCGGGCAGCCGCTCGGCCGCATGCGGGTCGCCCGCATCGAGCCGCGACGCGTCGTTTTCTCGATCGATGAATTCGGCGTCAGCCGACAGGAAAGCATTGCCATGGGTGATTCGACCAGGACCATCACGCCGACGAGGGCACCATGATGCACCGGACGCATGTTTCATCGCCGCAGCGCAGCTGGTATCGCGCGGCAGCAGCCGGGCTCGCGGTGTGTGCCGCGTTCCCGACCATCACCCACGCGCAGGCGCTGGTCCAGGGTGTCCGCGTCGAGTCGGGGACCGCCGGCACGGTCGTCGCCGTCTCGCTCACGGACTCGGTCGCGCGCTCGGCCTTCACGCTGACCGGGCCGGATCGCATCGTCGTCGATCTTCCGGGCACCACGCTCGGTGCCCTCGGCGGACGCAGCTACGATGGACAGTTCCGCGGCCCCGTACAGAACGTGCGCATGTCGCAATACCGGGCCGACGTCGTCCGGGTCGTCATCGACGTCGATGGCTCGACGCGCTTTCGGATCAGCGGCGGCAGCGAAGTCCGTATCGCCTTCGCCGGCGGTCGTGACGTCGCCACCTGGAGCACCGGTCAGTCGATGCCCGAGTCGCGCCCAGTGGCGGAGTCGGCACGTGAGGTCGCCGCGGTGGCAGTGATGGACTCCTCCGTCTCCAGCGGACGCGCGGCCACGGGAGAGTTCCGCTCACCGGTGGCCTACCGCACGCCCGAGCCATCGCAGCTCGGCACCCGCACCGCGGGCAAGCCGCCCAAGCCGCGCATCTCCGTCAGCTACCAGGATGCCGACATCCGCGATGTGATCGCAGCCTTCGCCAGCTTCGCGAATCGCACGATCATCGCCGGGAAGGACGTGTCCGGCAGCCTCACCGCCGACGTCAAGGACAAGCCCTGGGACGAAGCGCTCGCCGCCATCCTCTCCGCGCAGGGCCTGGCAGCCAGCGAGGAGCCGAACGGCATCATCATCGTGGACTCGTACAAGAACATGCTCGACAAGCAGTCGCTCGAGCCGCTGGTGACGCAGGTGGTGTCGATCAACTACGCCAATGCCACGTCCGTGGCCGGCACGGTGCGCGGGCTGCTCACGCGTGACTGCCTCCCGGGCGCCGGTGGCCCTGCCGCCGGCGCCGGCGGTGCGGCCGCCCCCGGTGCCGTCCCGACGGGCTGCGTGGTCCGCGGCAGCGTGCAGGCCGACAGCGCCACCAACTCGCTCCTCATCCGCGAAGTGCAGAGCCGCATGGAGGACGTCATCAGCTACGTCCGCTCCATCGACCGCCGCACGCCACAGGTCGCGATCAAGGCGAAGATCATCTTCGTCAACCGCAGCAGCTTGCAGGAAATGGGCGTCACCTACGACATCGGCACGGCACGGCAGTACTTCAACAGCGTCATCCCGCGCCAGGAAGTCGTGCAGCAGATCCCGATCGACCGCAACGGTGACGGCGTGCCGGATGCCTTCCGCGAGGTCCTGCAGCCGGTGGTTGGCGACCGTGTCGATCTCGGCGGCAAAGCCTTCTCGGCCATCGCCAACGCGAACTCCAGCATCGGCGCCTCGGCCCTCAACCTGATCTTCACGGCCGCGGTCGGGAAGTACGCCCTGACGCCGTTCATCCAGGCGCTGCAGGAATCGTCGCTCGCCGACGTGCAGGCCGAGCCGACCGTCGTCACGCTCGACAACCGCAAGGCCGAAATTCTGGTTGGTCAGGAAATCCCGATCCGTGTGCTCGATGTCGGCGCTGGCGCTGGCGGCGGAGTGGGTGGCCAGATCAACATCCCGCGCGCCACGGTGCAGCTCAAGGAGGTCGGTATCTCGCTCTCCGTCACGCCGCGGATCACGAACAACCGTCAGGTGATGATGACGATCCATGCCGAAAACAGCTCGGCTTCGCTCGCCAGCTCGGATGTCGGCTTCATCTTCGACAAGCAGCGCGCCGACAACACCCTGATGGTGCCCGACGGCGAGACGGCCGTCATCGGCGGTCTCACGATCACGCAGGTGACCAAGTCACGCCGCGGTGTGCCGTTCCTGATGGACATCCCCTACCTCGGCCGACTCTTCTCGACCAGCCGGGTCAACGAGCAGAAGCGCGACCTGGTCATCCTCGTGTCGCCGCACATCCTCGACGACGGCGAGAGCCGCTCGCCGGTTCCTCCCCCCGGGCGATAAACACCCATGCGCACTGAACCGACGCTGGTTGCGCGCACGCTCCGCCTCGTCCCGTTGGCTCTGGCTGCGGCCCTGGCGGCGTGCGGCGACGGCGACCCGACGACCGACCAGACGACGCTGGACAACACCGCGCCGTCGCTCACCGTCGTCCGCGCCGCGAGCCCGGACTCGATCTTCGCCTTCACCGTGACGGCGAACGACAATCTGGGCGTGAAGTACGTGACTGCCAGGCTGAGCGGAGCGCTGACGCAAACCGTCGGCGATACCGTTCGCGCCGCCGTCACGGCCTATTCGAAGCAATTCACCGTGGCCGTGCCACGCTCCGTGGTGGCCGGTACGCAGGTCACGCTGGTGACACAGGTCGAGGACGGCAACGGCAACCGCTCCCGCCCCGACACGTCGATCATGGCGGTCGGCACTGTGCAGCCGGGGTTCGTCGCGATCACCAGTCCGCAGAGCAACACGCAGGCGGTCCGCGGTCGCACGGTCGTGCTCAGCCTGGCCGCCCGCACCAATCGCAAGGTGCGTGTGGTCGGATTCCTCGTCACTGCGCCGGCTGCGGGCAACGCGGTCAACGGCGACTCGATCACGTTCAACAGCCCGCTGCAGGACAGCCTCTCCACCACGCTGACGCTCGACATCCCGGCCACGGTCGCCGCCGGCGCCTACTCCGTGGTGCCGTTCGTGGTCGATTCCACCGGTCAGCGCACCGCCGGCGTCCCCGTCGCGATCGAGGTGCTGACCTCCGGTGGCGGGCAGACGGTGCCGAAGATCTCCCGGTTCGGCACCACCGAACGCGTCGAGGCCAGCGACACCGTCTTCGTCGAGGCGCAGGACCCGGTCGGCATCGGGTTCGTCGGCTACGACGTCCGCACCATGACCGGTGGCGCCGTGCGCCGCGACTCGGTGCCGGTGGCCAGTGGCCCGACGTCAGTCCCCGTCACGTTGCGTCTCAACCTCCCCGCGCCAGTGGCCGGTGCAGCAACACGCCTCATCATGCGCGTCTTCGCCCGCAACAGCGAAGGGCGCCTGAACGACACGCTCACCACCGCCCGCGACACGATCACGCTGGTGGCGGGTACGACGCGCAGCCTGCCAAACGGCGGTGCCGTGGCGGACGGCTACTTCCATGAGCCCACGGGTCGCCTCTATCTCACGAACATCGAGCGTAACCAGCGCGAGGTGTTCAATTTCGTCGCCCTGGGCTTCCAGAGCTCCATCGCAGTCGGCTCGCGCCCCTGGGGCATCACCGTCTTCCCGCGGAGCCGAGGCACCCCGATCGGCGGTGTGACGGACAGTCTCATCGTCGCCAACTCCGGTGGCACGAACCTCAGCTTCGTACGCCTGAACGCCGATGGCAGTGGCCGAGAGTCCCAGCGCTATCTGCTGCCGAACATCATTGCCTACAAGGTGAGCATCACCGGCAACTCTGCGGTTCGGACGATCTTCGACTTCTCGGACCGCCCGCAGTTCGTCGGTGCCGTCTGTAACGCCGGCTGCACCGAAACGACGGTGGCCTACTCCACCACGCCGACCGGTGGGCAGTCGGGCGATTTCGCCAACAAGGGCACCATTCGCTGGGAGAACCTGAACCGGCGGACGTCGCACCTGTTCTACGAGCATGCGACGTTCCTGCGAGACAACAAGGGGGACACGCTCGAGGTGAGGCGCTGGCGGTCAGGGACGTTCGGCGAGGATTCCACGCTCGTGCCCTTCCCCCTCACGATGCGCCGGGGCAGGAACGGTACGCCAGGTACCGACAGTGCCGCCGTGCTCGTCACCATGGCGGACATCGGCTTTCGTGACACGACCTTCGTGAGGAACTCCGCAAGCTTCAGGCGGACGATTTTCGGTGAAGGCGGCCTCGCCAAAGGCAGCCGGACGCTGGTGTACGATGCCGATGTGGGAATGCAGCGATACTACACGCAGCGAGCCGACAGTACCGGCGCCCGGGATCTCTTTTCCGATCGCCTCATCGTCGACGGCGGCCTCTCTCGCCCGGGCGATGTGTCCGACCTCATCGCGAATGCGTTCTCACCCGTGCGCGGCGTGGCCGTCAGCGCCGACGGCGAGCTGTTCGCGATCCGCGCCGACTCGACCTACCTGTTCAACAGCACGCTGCGCCTCTACGGCCTGCTGCAGACGCAGGGTGGCAATGCCGGCTTCGACTTCCACCCGCTGAACGCGCCCGGACCGAACCTGTCGGGTGGCACACTCGCGAACCGACTGTCCTTTGCCGCCGCCCGCGAGCCGGTGCTCGAGATCTTCGACACGCGATGCTTCCAGCGCGTCGGTGTGATCGCGATCAAGGACCCGATCATCGGTCCGCTCAAGACCGCGGTGCGCGGCAGCCGGATCATCGCGGTGGGTGCGACGGCGCGCGGTGTGGTGGTGCTGGACCTCAACCCGGCCGACTACGCCGCCACCTGCAACTGATCGCGCCTCACGTCACGCACGACGGCCCGTCCGCTGCATCGCGGACGGGCCGTCGTGCGTTGGGTCAGCGTAGATTGTCTGCATCATGCTGCGACTCCTCCGCCTCACCACCGCCGGTGAATCCCACGGTCCCGCCCTCGTGTGCACCCTCGAGGGCCTTCCCGCCGGCATCCCGTTGCTCGCCGCGGACATCAACACCGAGCTCTTTCGCCGCCAGCAGGGCTATGGACGCGGACGACGCATGCAGATCGAGCGCGACGAGGTAGAGTTTCTCAGCGGCGTGCGCGCCGGTGAGACCCTCGGCTCGCCGATCGCGATGCTGATCCGCAACCGCGACTGGAAGAACTGGGTCGAGATCATGGACCCCGCCCCACGCGACGAGGATGCCGAGGGCCTCCGCAAGCGCGCCGTCACCCGTCCGCGGCCAGGGCACGCCGACCTGACCGGCATCCTCAAGTACGATCGCGAGGACGCCCGCGACATTCTCGAGCGCGCCTCCGCCCGCGAGACGACCGCGCGCGTTGCGGGTGCCGCGATCGCCCGTGTGCTCCTCCGCACCTTCGGCATCGACATCGGCAGCCACCTCGTGCACCTCGGCGGGATCGACGCCGCGCCCGTCGCACTCCCCGCCGAGCTCAATGCCGCCGCCGACCTGAGTCCCGTTCGCACCCTCGATCCCGACGCCGAACGGCGCATGATCGCACGCATCGATCTCGCGAAGGAGCAGGGCGACACCCTCGGCGGCATCTGCGAGATCGTCGCCCGCGGCGTGCCGGTGGGGCTCGGCTCGCATGTGAGCTGGGACCGGAAGCTCGATGGACGCGTGGGGCAGGCGATGCTCTCCATCCCCGCCGTGAAGGGCGTGGAGATCGGCATCGGATTCGAGGCGGCCCGGCAGTCAGGCGCCGCCGTGCATGACGAGATCGCGATGGCACACGGCCGCACCGTCACCGGCAACGTGCAGCGCACCACCAACCGCGCCGGCGGCCTGGACGGCGGCATGACCAGCGGCGAGCCGGTGGTGGTGCGCGTCGCGATGAAGCCCATCGCCACCCTCATGAAGCCCCTGCAGACCATCGACACGACCACGTCAGACGTGGCCGCGGCCGTGGTCGAGCGCAGCGACGTGACGGCCGTCCCCGCGATGGGGGTCATCGCCGAGGCGATGCTGGCGCTGGTGCTGGCCGATGCGATGGTGGAGAAGTTCGGGGGCGACTCGCTCGGCGAGATGCGGCGGAACTACGACGCGTACGTGGCACAGGTCGCACAGCGGCTCGGGTGATCGACGACCCGGCGCCATCGCCGCGTGGGAGGCCGGCACGCCGTGGAGAGCTCGATGCCGGCGAGTTGCGGTCCGACTCGCCAGCGCACGTGGTGCTGGTCGGGCTGCCCGGTGCGGGGAAGAGCACCCACGGGCGCCACGCGGCTCGGCACCTGCGCCGACCATTCATCGATCTCGACCGCCGCGTGGCACAGCTGACGGGTGAGTCGGTGCGCCGCATCTTCCAGCTGCGCGGCGAGCCTGCCTTCCGGAAACTGGAGCGGCAGGCAACGGCCGCGCTCGCCTTGGAGCCAGCAGCGATCGTCGCTCCCGGCGGGGGCTGGATCATGGATCCTGAGAACGTGGCGCTCATCCGGCCCGGGGCGATCATCGTCTGGCTGCGCGTCTCCCCCGTGGTCGCCGTGCAGCGAATGGGCGCCCGCGTCCGACTTCGGCCGCTGCTCGCCGGCGCCGATCCGGTGGTCGCCCTCGAGGCACTGCTGGAACGGCGCGCCGCGAACTACGCCACCGCCGACGCCGTCATCGACACGGAAGTCCTTGACTGGCATGGAGTTGTGAAAGCTATCGCGGCGCTTGCCATGCCCGTCGGAGGGCACTAGGTTCGCCCTCCCTGGCGGGATGGTGTGGGCGCTGCCGGGTCACGGAAGCGTCACGTGGGCACCGGTGTATCACCGTCAGGACGTTATAGTATGCCGCAGTGGCTGACCCGAGAGGGCGGCCGACACTGACGTCGTGCGTCCAGAGGAACGGTGATGATGAGTTTTCGCGTGTTGGGACCGCATGAACGCGGCCGGTTTTCGACCGAGGCGTGGGGCCACCTGCTGTCGCTCACCGGCGCGGGTTTTCTCAGTCCGGCCGAGCTGGAGCAGGTGATCGACCGCGCATTGGCGCATATCGACGGGCGCATTGCCCTGGACGACGTCCGGACGCTGCTCGAAGGCGCCGGACTGGAAGATCACGGCTCGGGCCCCGAGCCGATGACCATCCACTGACGGTTCGTGCGAGCATGGAACGCCGCTCGCCACACTCCTGCAACTGCTCCCTCGCTGATGGCTGGTTCGACCTCGAAGACCCCCGCCCGCAAGAAGTCTGCGGCGAAGAAGACGGCATCCCGCACCGCCGCTCCCCGCGCACCGTCGGGTGGTGGCGCCGCCGGTGCGCCGGATGGTGGTCGCTCGCTCGTGATCGTCGAGTCGCCCACCAAGGCGCGCACGATCAGTCGCTTCCTGCCCGCCGGCTACAAGGTCCTCGCGTCCGTGGGTCACGTCCGTGACCTGCCACAGAACGCGAGTGAGATCCCCGAGAAGTACAAGAAGGACGCGTGGGCGCGCATCGGTGTGGACGTCGACCACGATTTCGCGCCGCTCTACGTCGTGCCCGGCGGCTCGCGGAAGGTGCTTGCCGAGTTGCGCACCGCGCTCAAGGACGTGGATCAGCTCATCCTCGCGACCGACGAAGACCGTGAAGGCGAGAGCATCTCCTGGCACCTGCTGCAGGAGCTGAAGCCGAAGGTTCCGGTGCGGCGCATGGTTTTCCACGAGATCACCGAGCGCGCCATCACGCAGGCATTGACGGAGTTCCGCGACGTCGACGAGAATCTCGTCAAGGCGCAGGAAGCCCGCCGTATCATCGATCGGCTCACGGGCTACACCGTGTCGCCGCTGCTCTGGACGACCGTCGCCCCTCGCCTGTCGGCCGGCCGCGTGCAGAGCGTGGCCGTCCGCCTGGTGGTGGTGCGTGAGCGCGAGCGCCGCGCCTTCCGCAGTGGCACCTGGTGGGACCTCGTCGCGCAGCTCGCGCACGAGGAGGCGCAGTTCGAGGCCAAACTCGTCACGGTCGGCGGAAAGCGCATCGCCACGGGCCGTGACTTCGACAAGACCACCGGCCGGCTCACCGGTGCCGATGGCGCCAGCGCGAAGGACCTGGTGCTGCTCGACGAAGCGGCCGGCACGGCGCTGGTGACGCGCCTGACGGGTGCGACCTGGACCGTCACCGATCGCACCGAGGAGCCGTTCACCACGCGCCCGTCGCCGCCGTTCACGACGTCCACGCTGCAGCAGGAAGCCAACCGAAAGCTCGGGCTTGGCGCACGCGAGGCGATGCGCGTCGCACAGGACCTGTACGAACGCGGGTTCATCACGTACATGCGGACCGACTCGGTGTCGCTCAGTGCTCAGGCCATCGACGCGGCGCGTGCCTGCGCCCGCGAGTTCGGCCCCGGGTACGTGCCCGACAAGCCGCGCTTGTACGCCAACAAGTCGGCCAACGCACAGGAAGCCCATGAGGCGATCCGCCCGTCGGGCGAACGCTTCAAGTCGCCGGACGACACGGGCCTCAGCGGTCGCGAACTGCGGCTCTATGACCTGATCTGGAAGCGCACCGTGGCATCGCAGATGCCCGACTCGCGCCAGACGCGCATGGTCGTGACCATCACGGCCGGGAATGCCGAATTCCGCGCCAGCGGCAAGCGCATCGACTTCGCCGGTTTCATCCGCGCCTATGTGGAAGGCTCCGATGATCCCGAGGCGGCCCTGGACGACAAGGAAGTGGTGCTGCCGGCGCTCGTCGTCGGCGACACCCCCGAGTGTCGCGCGCTCGATGCCCTGAAGCACGAAACGCAGCCCCCCGCGCGCTACACCGAAGCCTCACTGGTGAAGGCGCTCGAGGAGCTGGGCATCGGCCGCCCGAGCACGTACGCCTCGATCATGGATACGATCCAGCACCGGGGGTACGTGCGGCAGGACGGCAAGGCGCTGGTGCCGACGTTCACGGCGTTCGCCGTCACGGCGCTGCTCGAGGAGCGCATCACGTCGCTGGTGGACACGCAGTTCACCGCGAACATGGAGCACCAGCTCGACGAGATCGCCAATGGCGACCGGGATCAGCTTTCGTACCTCAAGCAGTTCTTCTTCGGCGACACGACGCACCCGGGCCTCAAGCCGATGGTGGAGGAGAGCGCCGCCGCGTTGAAAAAGGAGGCTGGCGGCGCACGCCGCGTGCATCTCGAGGGCGTGAATGCCGAGATCCGCATCGGGCGGTATGGGCCGTATGTGGAAGTGATGGAGGACGGGACACCGCTGCGCGCGTCGCTGCCCAGCGACATGGCGCCGGGCGACCTCACCGATGATCTCGTGCAGGAACTGCTGCGCACGCGTCAGGAAGGCCCGCCCGTCATCGGCACCGACGACGATGGCGTGCCGATCTACATGATGCGCGGCGAGTACGGCCCGTACGTGCAACTGGGCGACGTGGTGGAGGGGAGCAAGGTAAAGCCGAAGCGCACCTCGTTGCCCAAGGGCGTCACGCCGGAGAACATCACGCTCGAGATCGCGAAGGGATTGATCTCGCTCCCGCGCCTGCTCGGCACGCATCCCGAGAGCGCGAGCCCGATCCGCGCCAGCCTCGGACGGTTCGGGCCATTCATCGTGCACGTGAAGGGTGGTGAGGGTGGCAAGGACGACTTCCGCAGCATTCCTGCGGCAGAGGACGTGCTCACGATCGCGCTGCCGCGCGCGCTCGAACTGCTGGCGCAGCCGAAGGGCCGTCGCGGGCAGAGCACGAGCGTCGTCACACCGCTGCGCGAGCTCGGTGCACACCCGGAGGATGGTCGTGCCGTGCTCGTGTTCGACGGTCGGTACGGACCGTACGTGCAACTGGGGCCGAACACGAGTGATCGCAAGCTGAAGCCGATCCGCGCCACGCTGCCCAACGACGTGAAGCCCGATGCCATCACGATGGCGCAGGCGGTGCAGTTGCTGGAGGCGAAGGCCGGCAAGCCGATCGTGAAGAAGAAGCCCGCCCGCAAGAAGACCGCGCGCGCCAAGGGGTGATGACCGTGCAGGAGATCCACATCGTCGGAGGCGGGCTGGCGGGCTGCGAAGCGGCGTTCCAGCTCGCCGAGCGCGGGCATGCTGTCGTGTTGCACGAGATGCGTCCCGTGCGTGGCACCGCCGCGCACAAGACCGACCGCCTCGGTGAGCTGGTCTGCAGCAACACCTTCAAGAGCACCGAGACGGCGAACGCGCACGGCCTGCTCAAGGCCGAGATGCGGGCGCTGGGCAGCGTGGTGCTGTGGGCGGCCGATCAGGCGCGCGTGCCCGGCGGATCTGCGCTCGCCGTGGACCGCGCGCTGTTCGCCGCCGCCCTCGACGCCCGGGTGCGTGCGCATCCACGAATCACGGTCGTGAACGAGGAGGTGCACGACATTCCGGAGATCGGCATCATCGCCACCGGGCCACTCACCTCCGATGCGCTGGCCGAGGCTATCCGCACCCGACTGGGCATCGAGTCGCTGGCGTTCTACGACTCGATCGCGCCGGTGGTGAGCTACGAGTCGCTCGACCAGTCGTTGCTGTTCCGCGCCAGTCGCTGGAACAAGGAGACGATGGACGGTGCGGCCGAGGAGGGCGCCTACCTCAATGCGCCGTTCGACAAGGCGGAGTACGAGGCCTTCATCGACGCACTCGCGACGGGCGACCAATTCACCGCGCACGAGTTCGACCAGGTGCCGTACTTCGAGGGATGCATGCCGGCCGAGGAGATGGTGAAGCGCGGGCGCGAGACGCTGCGCTTCGGGCCGATGAAGCCGATCGGGCTGCGTGACCCGCGCACCGGCAAGCGGCCGTGGGCCGTGCTGCAGTTGCGGCAGGAGGATCGTGCGGGGCGCATGTGGAACCTCGTCGGATTTCAGACGCGGCTGCGCATTCCCGAGCAGCAGCGCGTCTTCCGCATGATCCCCGGTCTCGCCGATGCCGAGTTTCTGCGATACGGCAGCATCCATCGCAACACCTATCTCAACGCGCCCGCGTCGCTGTCGCCGCACCTGTCGCTGCGGGAGGCGCCGATGACGATGTTCGCGGGGCAGCTCACCGGTGTCGAGGGCTACACGGAGAGCAGCGCGACGGGCCTGCTGGCAGGCATCAACCTCTCGCGCCAGTTGCAGGGTGACGCGCCGGTGATTCCGCCGCCCACGACGATGCTGGGTGCGCTGTACCGCTATCTGCGTGAAGCCGATCCGAAGCACTTCCAGCCGATGAACGCGAACTACGGCCTGGTGGACGATCTCCCCGATCCGCCGCGCGACAAGATGGAGCGCAAGCAGGCGATGGCCGACCGCGCGCTCGCCGACCAGCGCACCTGGATCGACTCGCTGGCGCTGGCGGGGCTGGTGGTCTGATGACGCGCGCGCCATCGGCTCTCGCGGCGACGGCAGCCGCGGCAGACCAGGAACAGGGCGCGCCGCAGCCTGAGGTCATCGTGCCGCCGCTCGTGGCCGAGTGGCTGACGTACATCGCGAAGGAGCGGCAGCTGTCGACGCACACGGTGATGGCCTACACCGCCGACCTGTCGCGCTTCACGACCTTCCTCGGCGCACGCGCGCCTGGCGCGGCGTGGGACTGGTCGAGCGTCGACCGCAACACGATCCGCGCCTTTCTCGGCTTCCTGTCGCGGCAGGGGCTGGAGCGTCGCTCGATCGCGCGCACGCTGTCCGCGGTGCGCGGCTTCTACGGGTACCTGCACCGCGACGACCATGTGCAGGCCAACCCCGCCCGCAGCGTGCGCACGCCCAAGATCGGCCGACATCTGCCGGCGCATCTCGATACCGGCACGATGCAGGTGCTGATCGATGCGGCCTCGACACGGGCGCAGGGCGGTGCCTGCGCCGACGTGCGGAACTTCGCGATGCTCGAACTGTTCTACGCCACCGGCATGCGGCTCTCGGAGCTGCATGGGCTCGATCGCAGCGACATCGACATGGTGAGCCGGCGCGTGAAGGTGCGCGGCAAGGGGCGAAAGGAGCGCATCATTCCCTTCGGTGATCCGGCGCGGCTGGCGCTGGTCAACTACGAGGCGCGCCGTGATGACCTGATCCGCCGCATCGGGCCCAAGGCCGACCGCGGGGCCTCCTTTCTCAATCCCCGTGGCCGCCGCCTCTCGCGCCGCGGCATCCAGCTCGCGATGACGGGACTGCTGTCGCTGGTCGATGCCCCCGACGGCGCCAGCGTCCATGCCCTGCGCCATACCTTTGCCACGCACCTCCTCGACGCCGGCGCCGAACTCCGTGCGGTCCAGGAACTCCTCGGCCATGCCAGCGTGAGCACGACGCAGATCTACACGCACACCAGCATCGAACGGCTCAAGTCCGCCTACGCCAAGGCGCATCCGCGAGCCTGATTCTTTCTCGGAGCATCGGACGGCACCGGCGTCATCGCAGAACAGCACAGCCACCGAACTGCCTGCACAGGAACGGCACGGCCGCCGAAACACGTCTGGATCTGTCGTCGTGGGGGGCAGCCGGATGATCAAGGTGGGGGAGTCCCTGATCGGACTGACCAAAGAGAATGCGGTTGTGCGGCTGTGCCGTTCCTGTCGAGGCAGTTCTGCGGCTGCTCCGTTCTGCGATCCGAGTTTTCCGCCGCTCGCGGATGTCGTCCGCCCGCTGTACCATGCCAGCGACGGGAGCGATATTGCGGGATGTCCGAGCATGCACCAGTCTTTCACGCCACCACCATCCTCGCCGTCAGGCGCAACGGGCAGGTCGCCATTGGCGGCGACGGCCAGGTCTCGATGGGACAGACCATCGCCAAGTCCACCGCGAAGAAGGTGCGCCGCCTTGGCAACGGCCGGCTCGTGGCCGGGTTTGCCGGCGCGGCGGCCGACGCGTTCACGCTGTTCGAGAAATTCGAGGAGAAACTCGAGCGCTACGGTGAGAACCTCCCCAAGGCCGTCGTCGAACTGGCGAAGGACTGGCGCAGTGACCGCGTGTTGCGTCGCCTGGAAGCGCTGCTGATCGTCGGTGACAAGGATGTGCTGTTCACGATCAGCGGGAACGGTGACGTCATCGAGTCGGACGACGGCATCATGGCCATCGGGTCGGGCGGCATCTACGCGCTCTCGGCTGCGCGGGCGCTGGCGCGGCACACTCAGATGAGCGCGCGCGAGATCGTCGAGCACGGCATGCAGGTGGCGGGTGAGATCTGCGTCTACACCAACACCAACGTCACCATCCTCGAACCCACCGCCTGACCGATGCCGTCGCCGCGCACTGCACGCGCCCTCACCCGGCTCGCCGAGCTCACGCCGATCCGCATCGTCGCCGAGCTCGATCGCTACATCATCGGGCAGGGCGCGGCGAAGAAGGCCGTGGCGATCGCGCTGCGCAATCGCTGGCGGCGCCAGCACACCGACGAGGCGATCCGGCCGGAGATCAGTCCGAACAACATCATCCTCATCGGTCCGACGGGCTGCGGCAAGACGGAGATTGCGCGACGCGTCGCCAGGCTCGCCGCGGCGCCGTTCGTGAAGGTCGAGGCGTCGAAGTTCACCGAGGTCGGCTATGTCGGCCGCGACGTCGAGTCGATGGTGCGTGACCTGATCGAGAACGCGATGGAGCTCGTGCGCTCGGAGCGGGAGCAGGAGATCACCGTGGCGGCTGCGGAGCGTGTCGAGGAGCGGCTGCTCGATGCGTTGCTCCCGGCGCCCGCGCCCAGCAACGCGAAATCGTCGGACACGCCCACGCCGGCTGCCACCGAGGCGACCGCGCCGAACATCTTCCTCGTCGGCGCGGCCGGCGCCAGCAGCACGGCACCGGCGAACGACCTGGAAGGCGAGCGCCATCAGCGGACCCGCGAAAAGCTTCGTGCCCTGCTGAAGGCAGGCACGCTCGAGACGCGACCGGTGGATCTCGAGGTGCCTGCTGCATCGGCGCCGATGTTCGGGATGGTCAACCAGCCTGGCGCGCAGGAGGGGATGGAGCAGTTCACGCAGATGATGCAGGACATGCTGCCCAAGCGAACGAAGAAGCGCACCATGCCGGTGTCCGAGGCGCGGCGCGTGTTGCTGCAGCAGGAGTTCGACCGCATGCTCGACCGCGACGAGATCATCGCCGAGGCGATCGAGCGCAGCGAGGAGACGGGGATCGTCTTCCTCGACGAGATCGACAAGATCGCCGGCCAGCGTGGCGGGCAGGGCGGCCCGGATGTCTCGCGCGAGGGCGTGCAGCGCGACCTGCTGCCCATCGTCGAGGGGAGCACGGTCTCGACCAAGTACGGCATGGTGCGCACCGATCATGTGCTCTTCATCGCCGCCGGCGCGTTTCACGTCGCGAAGCCCAGTGACCTGATCCCCGAGCTGCAGGGGCGGTTCCCCATCCGCGTCGAGTTGCTGCCGCTCACCGAGTCGGACTTCGTGCGTATCATGACCGAGCCCGATCATGCACTCACCAAGCAGTACGCCGCGCTGGTGGCATCCGAGGGTGCGTCACTGCGCTTTGCCGACGACGGCATTGCCGAGCTGGCACGAGTGGCGACGGTCTGCAACTCGCGGATGGAGAACATCGGCGCACGTCGGCTGCACACGGTCATGACGACGTTGCTCGAGGAGCTGCTGTTCGGACTGCCCGAGTCCGGCGCGGGGGAGATCGTCGTCGATGCGCCGATGGTGCGGGAGCGGCTGGAGTCGGTGTCGCAGGACGAGGACCTGCGCCGCTACATCCTGTAGGCCGGAATCCGGTGTCGCGACGGCGGCGGCCGCGCCGCATTCGTTGCCCGTAGGAGGGGTGGCACTAAGTTCACTCCCTTTCCGGTCCCCCGCGGACCACCTGCCGCATCGCCTTCCCGATCCGTTGCCATGTCCGCCGAGCGTCAGCACCGCGACCTGATCGCGATCCCGGATTTCGACCGTTACGAGCTCGACGCGCTGCTCGGCCTCGCCGACCGGATGCGGCGCGGTGCCTACGACCGGCGGCCGCTGCGCGGGAAGACGCTGGCGATGCTCTTCATGAAGTCGTCCACGCGCACCCGCGTCTCGTTCGAGGTGGGCACGTTCCAGCTTGGCGGGCATGCGCTCTTCCTCAGTGACCGCGACGTGCAGCTGGGTCGTGGCGAGCCGCTCTCCGATACCGCGCAGGTGCTCACGCGGTACGTGGACGGGATCATGATCCGCACCTTCGCGCACGACGACGTGCTGAACCTGGCGAAGCATGCGCAGGTGCCCGTCATCAACGGGCTCACCGACCTGCAGCACCCGTGCCAGGTGCTGGCCGACGTGCTCACGGTGCGGCAGCATCTGGGTGATGAGCGCAAGCAGGTGGTGGCGTGGATCGGCGACGGCAACAACATGGCGAACTCCTGGATCGATGCGGCCTCCTCGTTCGGATTCGAGCTGCGCCTCGCCTGCCCCGAGGGCTACGATCCCGATCCCGTGCTGCTCGCGCGCGCGCAGACGCAGAC
>Ga0105045_10000065_pt1 | contig 52987 bp, 40 predicted proteins | sample MAT02_FD_78089 | JGI IMG/M metagenome (GOLD analysis project Ga0105045, IMG submission 78089) | Freshwater microbial communities from Lake Fryxell liftoff mats and glacier meltwater in Antarctica - MAT-02 (megahit assembly) | ecosystem: Environmental > Aquatic > Freshwater > Ice > Liftoff...
ATCGATTTTTAGCCGAGCATCGTGTCGGCGGTAAACCCACGTTGCCGATGGTGATGGCGATCGAGATCATGTGCGAAGCCGCAAAAACACACCGCGACGCGAAAGTCGTGGTTCGATGTGAAAACGTTGTCGTTCATCAAGCGATCAAGTTTTCTACGCCGGACCCGATGGCGATCGAGATCGTGACCATCGGTGACGAACCGCGCGAGTCATCCAATCGTTGGGCCATCAAGGCGGATGTTCGTCGCCACGATGGGCGTTTAGTACAAGAAGGAAAAATCTACTTTGAATCGACGGTTCTGACTCAACACGAGGTGCCACCATCGATTCAATTGACCCGGCCGTACGACGATGCAACAATTTTTCATCCGCTGACGTATCCGGACGAAACATCACTTGTGTATCACGGCGCGTCGATGAGGATGCTCCGCGGGATTTCGATCAATGGTTCCGAAGCGGTCGGTCGGATTGCAACCCCGTCGCCAGTAGAACTTGGCGGCGAATCTCGACCGTTGATTGGATGGGTATTTCCGGTAGCTGTTTTTGACGCGGTTTTGTACGCCGCGGGCGCGTTGGCCTATCAAACGTTTAATCAACCGAGTCTTCCCGTCTCGTTCGATGCAATTGATATCGGGCGTATTCCGATGCCTGGCGAATCGTTGTGGGTACACATCCGCATTCGTAAAAATGATGCGAAGGGAGTGATCATTGATGCGGATTTGGGGGGGCTCAATGATGATCGAATTTTGTCGATCGCAGGCTATCGATTGAACTGGTTTCAAAAATAAGACGGCGGCGATCATTATGAATCAAAGAATAGACATGAACGATATGAACGGACGAACGGCCTTAGTGACCGGCGGCAGCCGGGGCATTGGTCGGGCCAGCGCCTTGCGACTTGCAATGCGGGGCGCGAACGTCACCGTCAACTACCTCAAGAGCCGTCAGGACGCCGTCGAAGTCGTTCAGGAGATTCAACGTTTGGGCGGTCACGGAATTGCCATCCGTGCCGATGTTGCCAATCCTGATGACGTCGAGGCGATGGTGGAGACGACGGTCGAAAAATTCGGTTCGCTTAACATCATCATCAGCAACGCCGCGGCCGGCGGATTTCACCCGGCATCGGAATTAAGCCTCTTGAACGTCGAAACTATCTTTCGCACCAACGCGTTTCCGGTGGTGAGCCTGACGCAGTGTGCGGCGAAGTATCTCGCGAACCCTCAGTCATTTGGGAAGGTAATCGCCGTTTCCAGCCATGGTTCGATGTGGGCGGTTCCGCGATACGCCGGCATCGGAGCGTCCAAAGGTGCGATGGAAAGTTTTATCCGCCATTTAGCCCTGGAATACGGTGACCAGGGCATCAATTTCAATTGCGTCCTGCCTGGGATCGTACCCACCGAAGCGGTCCGTTCGATGCCCGGAGTTGCCGAAACGATCCAGGCCGCCCAGCAGAGGATGATGGTCGGCGAGCGAGTCCTTACCGTAGAAGACATCGCGGATGTCATCGCGTTTCTCGCCAGCGGCGAAAGCGATCTTATTCAAGGTCAAACCATCGTCGTCGACGGTGGCATCAGCATACGAGTCTAGTAGTCTTTAGACCTTCCCTAAAAAATCTAATCCTACGATATCGCTGTTTCTCTTTTAAGAACTACTCATGAAAACGCAAAATCTATACAAGGTCGCGTCATTCGTCGTCTTGCTGAGCATCGGTGCGATGTTTGCTTACCAAGTGTCTCCGCGGATGCGCGCGATCTTGATGGATGGGACGGGATCGTCGGCTGTCGGTGACGCGGCATCGCCACCTGGAGGCCGAGCCAACGTGAGGCGACTGAGTGTTGGCGTGATCAACAAAGCAACCGCCATCAACGAGCTCCCCACGATTGAAGCGGTTCCATGGCAATCCGACGAATTGCGTAGTGCCTACAAAGCCGCGGAGGGTTTTGAGGTGCAAATGTTGGGTGAAGGCATGCCCGTCAAGGCATCGTTGGTTGACGAAGCCACCGGTGTCTGCCGCACCACCGGGCGGTTGTCGGCATTGACGATCGGGCTGGATATCGACGCCGATTCAAAGAGCAAATTGCCCTCCGTTACTCGGTTGCAAATTATCGAGTATTTGCGCGACCATGAAATCGCGCTCCAGCCGCTTGTTCACCAAACCGATGCGGGGAAATTGTATTTTGGCGGCGTTTGCTATGCGGCGTTCTATGACGTTGCCGTGAACCAAACGACCATCGATCCCGAACCTCTCGTGCAACAATCGATTAGCCGCATTCGAGTGCTCGGCGTCCTCGGCGGCGAGCATGCGGAGGACGCGAGAACATTGGTCATGGCAATCCGTTATGCCGTGACCGAGACGCCGTCATTCAATCAATCCAGGCAGGCAAAGTATGAGAACGAATTGCTGTTCTTTCACCTGTCTCCCGCGTCAACGGCCGAAATTCCACTCTTATCGGTTTTTATTTCGAGCGACAATCGCGAATATTTGCACCGCTTGTCTTCGGGAAATGAAAACACAACGCATGGGACGGCGCTGATGATGACCACGATACGTTTTGACAGTTTTGTGATGATGGGTATTTATCCGGCAGAACCGGTCGTGACGGGGGTCGTTCCCTACCGTAGCGTGAAAATTCCCGTCGCGATGATCACGCAAACGCGTTACCGAAAGAACAAGAATCTCGTCAGTCTCCAAGCGTTACTGGACGAATACGCCACTTCGGATGACCCATCCCAATGGCGTGCTCTCAATGAAACTGGGGGGTAAGGGAGTAATACTTCGGATTCATCTGCTACAATCGGACCGAGCAATGGCTTCCCCGGAACGTAAAGGCGTTTCCAGCTTGACGAATGCGTGAGAGCCAATGAACATCAGGTTTCAAAGAAAAATCAGCGACGCCTGGTAAAAATTTGTAAGCATCCTCTAGAAAACCCTAGTAACCCCGCGAACATCATGAACAGGTTAACCGACAACGTTAAAAGAGCTTATACGTTGCCAAAGGCAGCCACTGACGACGCCTTCGAGATTCTCAGTGTCCTGAGACGACAAAAGTGGCTGGTCATTCTCACGGCGCTTTTGGGAGTTGCCTCCGGCGTCCTGTATTCGATCCTTGGGACACCATGGTACGAATCCAATTCGAAGATGTTGATCAATCCGAAGACGGTTGGCATGACCAATGGCACGACGGCTGATTCGGTCGCCGAGGACGTATTGGCCAATCACATGGAAGTCCTGCAAAGCCGTCGTATTGTCGATGCGGCGTTGAAGGAAGACAAACTGCTAGACCTCGAATCGATCCAGAAGCATTTGAGCAAGGAAACTGACGCGGCGGATTATGTTATCGCTCATTTGCAACTGACGCGCGGCGGAGGTGGTGATGCTAAGGTGGCAAAGAGCCTATTGATTGCGTTTCAGCATACCGACCCGGTTGATTCCCAAAAAATCCTTGAATCGGTCTTGGTCGAATATCAAAAATTTGTTGTTCAGCAAATGGAGACCGTCATGTCGACGGCGAATCGTTTGATCGGTAACGCCAAAGAAGGCGTCGAAGGCGATCTGCTGTTGGCGGAAAAAGGTTATCTGGAGGCACGCCGCGCCGCGCCATTGCTGTTTCAGGGCGAAGGCAGCAGCAACGTGTACCAAGAGAAGTATCGCCGTTTGGAAGAAGAGTTGTTAAATCTCGATATCGAGGAATCCGCCGTTCGCACGAGGTTTGACAACGTTAACGCCGCCATCAAAGCCATGCAGAACGGAACCGAACAGCAAAAGCTTGACCAGTTGGCTTTAATCGATGGCAAGAGCCTTGAGCGATTGGGCGTCTTTGCCGGTTTAAAAATGAACGCGTCGACCACCGCTGAATTTATGGCGGCCCAGCCCGAGCGAATCGTCGAAGCGCAAACGGAGTATCAACGGTTGTTGGAACTGATGAGTGAAAAACAACGACTGGGCAGCGTTTTCGGCGCCCAGCACCCAAAGGTTCGAGACATTGACGACGAGATCGTTCTTGTGAAGAGTTTCCTGGGTGAAAAGCAAGAGAAGTTGAAAGGTTCCGTGGGGATGGCTGACCTGCCGCTCAATCCGGAAACCCTACTGCGAACCTACGTCGGATTTTTGACTCACGATTTGGCGGCATTTCAAAATCGACGTAAGGAGTTGGTGATCCTTGCCAGCAACGCGGAGGGTCAAGCGAAGCAATTGATCGATTACGAAATCGAGGAACAACTGCTTCGTAACAAGATCACCAGGCAGGAGGCATTGTTTGACGGCATCGTTCAACAATTGCGAGAGCTTGATACGGCCAGCGGGCTCAGCGGTTATGTGTATGAGTTATTGGAAACTCCCCGGCTAGGGATTCAAGTTTGGCCGAGTGTTCCGTTATGTGGTTTGGGCGGTTTGATCCTTGGGCTTTTAGTCGGGGTTTCGTTGGCTGTGGCGAGCGATGTTCGCGATGGTCGGTTCCGATCGTCGGACGAGCTGGATCACATGATCGGCATGCCGACGATTGCTCGAATTGGTAAATTGCCGTCGGCTCGACGCGGTGTAAAGGGATTGATGGCTCTGGAAGCAACGCCCGATGCCGAGGCCTTCCGTATGGGCCGGACGTTAATGTTGCCGGATATCAAGTCGGGAGATTTGAAAACGATCGGATTCACAAGCCCGATGCAGGGCGATGGGAAGTCGACCGTACTCAGTAATTTTGCGGTGTCGCTATCCCAAATTGGATTGAAGGTACTCGTTATCGATGCCGACCTTCGTCGTCCTTCTCAGCACCGGTACTTCTCGGTACCTGTCGCGGTGGGCTTGACCGATATTGTCGAAGGAAACGCGGATCCCGAAACATCCGTCAAGGAAACGCAAGTTCCTAACGTGTGGATCATCACCGCGGGTTCGACGACAAAGACGCCTGCAGAATTATTGCAATCGGTTCAGTTCGATAAGCTGGTTGATGACATCTCGGATAATTACGACGTGGTGCTGATCGACCTTCCGCCCGTCCTTGCGGTCTCGGACCCATTGGTTGTCGCACCGAAGGTCAGCGGCATGATGTTTGTGGTTCGCGTCGCATCGGCCAGCCGTGAAGAGGTCAGCAACTCGCTTCGCCGATTGCACTCGACCGGTGCCGACATGGTTGGATGCATCGTCAATGCGTATGGCAGTGGATCCAAGTTCGCCAGCTCGGCGGCCTATTTCGGGTACACCGAAAGCAGCTACACCCGCCCGATGAACGATGGTCGACGCCCTGTATCTCCGGGGGCCGTGAATCCAAAGCCGTTGGAAAACCACGCGGTTCTGAATGGTTCCCATACTGAAGACGTGCAGGCGTAGTCAGTCGTTTGGAACGTCACCAAAAACGCAAACGCACGGAAAAATTGCCGTGCGTTTGTCGTTTTACGGGACTGAGGATCGCTAACTAGTTGGTGAAATTAAACGGGATCATATTGACGTTGACCCAGTTCAATGCACCGTTGAAGCCCGCTTCGCCGCCTCGGAAGTACAACATCACGACGTCTTCGTTTTGAATCAGGACGCGTTCACGTGGGTTTTGTAGCGCCTTGTCCAGATCCACGCGGATCGAGAACTGACGACCGCCGGGCAACGTTCGGACGATCAAAACCTGCGTGGGCTCACGCATGAATCCTGGCGTGCCGTTGGCCAGCACGACGCCAGATTGTCCCAGCGGTCCGCCGACGGAACCGGTCGAGAGCGCAATCGCTTCGAGCACATCGATGTCTTGATCTCGTGGCAACGGGATGCGAGCACCGGGCAACAGGCCCCCGGTCACAAAGTATTCGTTTCGCCTTGGCACGAAGACCACGTCGCCATCATTGAGAACGACGTCCTGAGGCGTGAACATCAGCGGCGAACCAGGGCAACCGACCAGCGGAATCCGAATCACTTCGGGGCCCAGTCCGTCGAAGCCGCCCAATTGCGAAGTCTCGGTCAATTGACGGATGTCAACAAATTGACGCATCGATTCGGGAAGATTGCGGACGACCCAAATCTCTTGGCGAGCATCGGTGCCGGGCAGGCCACCGCTCGATGCGAGTGCGTGAAGGACGTCGTTCTCATAGATCGGCAAGTCAATGACTTGCCCCGAGCCACGGTGGATCTCATTGTTGGTTCCGGGGCGGACGATCGTCACCATCTCGGCGGGTGTGTCCTCACGGAGCACGACGACGCGGCGGACTCGTGGAGTGATCAATCCGACGGTGACCCGCTCGCGGCCCTTTTGAAGAACATCCTTTTCTCGGTAGGACTCAAGCAAGTTGTTAAGTGCTTGCTTTAGCGTCAAACCGTTGACGTCGATGCGTCCGATCAAAGGCATCTCGATCGTGCCGTTGGCTTGAACGAAGACCGGCAAACCCATGCGGGTGCCGACCTCGGTGCCGTGCGGCGGATAATACTGCTGGTTGACGGTTTGTGTTCGTTCTTGAACGGGTGTCTCGTCTTCGTTAGTCGGGAAGACACCAAAGACATAGACGCTCAGCGTGTCGCCCGGCCCGATGATGTGCTCAGCAACGCTGGGTTGTCCCAACGCCGAGTACGGCACCGGTGCGAGTGCTTCCTTGCTGCAACCCAGCAGACATGCGTCCAGGCGGCTGGCGGGGATGGCGTGCCGGACCGAAGCGACATTGTGACATCCGCTTGCGCCGGCCAGCATCGTTCCACAGACCAACCAGGACAGGCTGACGCGAATGCGTGTCTGCAACGCCCTCGCACGGCTAAACGTTTTCTTCATTTCGAATCCCTTCGTTGCCTTCGGTGGGCCTCGCGATGATCGAGCATGTCGTAGACGACAAGTCTCATCGCGCCGCGAGTAATCCCTACTCGCCAGCCTGCGTTAATGTGTCAGAGTCAGCATCGACCGAATTGAATTGCCATCCAAAGCTGAACGTCTGCAAGACGTAGAATCCCGCGATGGATGGCTGACAAATTCCTATGTCCGTTGCAACCGATACAGAGACGATTGCCAGCATGGCTGGTTCCGGACATTGCGAATAGAAAAACGCGGCGAGTTGAATGGGCTTGTTTGCCGATTCGACTCGCCGCGTTGCCGGTTTTCGCCAGAAGACGAATGATCAATTAAAGTTGAACGGAATCAAATTCACATTGACCCAGTTCAATGCACCGTTGATGCCCGCTTCGCCACCACGGAAGTAAAGCATCACAATGTCTTCGTTTTGGATCAGGACACGTTCACGCGAGTTTTGCAGCGCCTTGTCGAGATCCACGCGGATTGAGAACTGCCGGCCACCGGGCAATGTGCGTACGATCAAAACCTGCGTGGGTTCTTTCATGAAGCCTGGCGAACCGTTGGCTAGTACGCTGCCCGATTGCCCCAGCGGACCGCCAACCGAACCCGTCGCAAGTGCGATCGCTTCGAGCACATCAATGTCTTGATCCCTTGGCAATGGAATCCGAGCACCGGGCAACAGGCCACCGGTCACAAAGTATTCGTTTCGCCTTGGCACGAAGACCACATCACCATCATTGAGAACGACGTCCTGGGGCGTGAACATCAGCGGCGAACCAGGGCAACCGACCAGCGGAATCCGTATCACTTCGGGGCCCAGTCCGTCGAAAGCCCCAAATTGCGAAGTTTCAGTCAATTGGCGAATGTCAACAAATTCACGCATCGTTTCGGGAAGATTACGTACGACCCAAATCTCTTGGCGAGCGTCGGTGCCGGGTAGGCCACCGGTCGATGCGAGAGCGTGGAGGACGTCATTTTCATAGATCGGCAAGTCGATGACGCGACCCGAACCACGGTGAATCTCGTTGTTGGTTCCGGGGCGCACGATCGTGACCATCTCGGTAGGCGTATCCTCACGCAGCACGACAACCCGTCGGACTCGTGGCGTGATCAGCCCAACGGTGACCCGCTCGCGGCCCTTCTGCAAGACTTCCTTCTCGCGGTACGCCTCGAGCAATTTGTCGAGGGTCTGCGTCAATGTCAAACCATTGACGTCAACGGCACCAATCAAAGGCAATTCGATCGTGCCATCCGCTTGGACGTAGACGGGCAAACCCATGCGGGTGCCGACCTCGGTTCCGTGAGGCGGATAGTACTGCTGGTTAACCGTTTGCGTTCGTTCTTGAACGGGTGTCGCGTCTTCGTTGATCGGGAAGACACCAAAGACATAGACGCTCAGCGTGTCGCCCGGCCCGATGATGTGCTCGGCAACACTGGGTTGTCCCAACGCCGAGTACGGCACCGGCGCGAGTGCTTCCTTACTGCAACCCTGCAGACATGCGTCCAGACGGCTTGCGGGGATGGCGTGCCGCACCGAAGCGACGTTGTGACATCCGCTTGAGCCGGCCAGCATCGTTCCACAGACCAACCAGGACAGGCTGACGCGAATGCGTGTCTGCAACGCCCTCGCATGGCTCAACGTTCTTTTCATTTCGAATCCCTTCGACCTTTTGATGTCGTCTTGTTAGACGCTGATTCCATTCAAATAACGCACAGACACCTGGGCACCGTTGGCCCAAGTCCGCCATCACCGACAACTTCGCACGAGCAATCTTCCATGGCGGAAGGGCGACCGCCGCAATCTTTGCGAGCTCGATCGACCGACGCCGAGACAGTGATTTTCACAGTCCGCTTAAAGCTTGATTTCGCCGGCCAATTGAACCGTGCCGTCGTTTTTCGCTGGTTCGATCTGGATAGGTGTGGCTTCAATGACCGTTGCCGTGTCGGCTGACTCAGTCATCTCGGAGACCGACTTGCGATTGGAGACCGTCTTGAAAGTGGACGTCGTTGACGGCTCCACACCGGACCCAAGCACCGTTGACGGATCAAACAATTGTTCAGAGATGTTCGCCATCGTCATCGTCGCAGGATCGGTTGCCGAATCGTCGACCGCAGAAACGACGACCGCTTTGCCACCATCGATCAAGTCGAAACCAGTGAACGCGGGAACCACGGTCATCTCGCTCGGCTTGGGCAATTGCGTCTTCATAGGAATCGCCGGGCTATTCTCCACGACCGCTTCGACGGGCGTCGGCATGTCTAGCATGCCCGAGGGTGCTTCCAGATGCGGGAGCGCTTCGATCAATTCTGCGTTGGATGCCGTTGGCATCGAGGCGTGAGAATGACCGCATCCACAGGCACCGGCGGTGCCTCCGCACTGGCCTGCACACGGATTGCACGACGGGATTGGGCATTCGCAGGACGCAAATACCCGGACGGTATTGGTATCAGGGCAACGAAGTGCATAAGCAACGCCGTCCTGAAATCCATTGTTGTATGCGTTGCGGCGATTGTCGCAATTTTCGAGGATTTGTCTCGGTTCCCAATATCGCATCGGGGCGGCGACGGGTGGACATCCCTTGCCTCCGGTTGCTACGTCGTAGAACCCATCCTGCCAGCCCGAGCGATAATCGTGCGGGAATTGACTTGCTTTCGCACAATCAGGGAGTGATCGCCATGCGGAGCAGGATCGGGCTCTCTGGCTAAATTCGTACCGAGCGTCGTAAAGGTTGGTGCAGCCCATTGTGGACAAAAGCAACCAGCCGGAAATAAAAGTGTTAATGGTTCGCATGACTCGTCACTCCTCCTTGAGAATTGAAGCCGGTGCCACTGACTTCGGCGAGGTCAGCGTCAACTTTTCAATTGAAGTGATCCGAATCTTCTTGGGGACCGGATCGCTCCTCGATAATGATCGTAACCCGCAAAATCGGACGTTCAGTTGGCAGAGACCGTCGCTTTAATCGTCAAACTTTACTTACGCGTTGTGAACAGTACTGGAGGTATCAATTGTCGGCGCCTCGCATTAGCCGTCGATGCAACGAGGCAATTCCCGCAGACATGCCGCAGGTGAAGATCAACCAGAACCCAAACTCGTAGCTTAGGAATACCGTGGCAATCTCGAACGAAATCCCGACCAGGGTGCTCGCCAGCGCGATTAAAAACCAGTTTCCATCGGGATAAAAGAGGTTCCCAGCGGAACGCAGATGCGCGATCGCCGTAAACACTGCGCCGGCGATGAGGGTTATGAAAAGCGTCAAACCGACGGTTCCGAACCGCAGGCCCAGCAGCAGGTAGGAATTGTCGACGATGCCCAGTGTTTCCGCCGACTTTGCCGACGCCGGGAGCCCAGGAATGTTGGGTGGAAATGAGCTGACCGCTGCGGTGCCGTAACCGAACATTCCGCCACGCAAAACCAGCGGCCCGTAAACTTTCCAAACCAGCAACCGATTACGAGTTCCGGAATAGACGATCGCTTCGTCGTTTACGTTTAACAGTTTGCTGCGTCCCCGTGTGGAATCTGTTTTTTCAAACGTCGCAGTCAAACGGTCGCCATAGAGGATCGAAGTCGCGGCGAACACGATCGTCAATACCGCAGCGAAAGGTCGGACCGCTGGCCAACGGATCGTGGCACCACAAACCGCGATGATGACGAGTGCGATGAGAGGTCCGCGCGACACCGTTGCGATAATTCCGCTCGCGATCAACAACAAAGCAACGACACCGACAACCCGGCCCATCGTGCGAGTCGACTGCGAAATCAATTTCACCGGAAACGGGATGAGCAGCAAAAAAAGGATCCCCAAAAAAATCGGATGGCGGGTCGGGCCAACGGCGCGATACAGGATTCCGTATCGTTTGTCTCGGCTGCGTTGAACGACATCGTCGACGGCACCGAACGCTTGCTCCCAAACATTGGTTCCGGTCATCGCCTCGATCAACGCGCCGACGCCAAGCACGATGGCAACGCCCGTAAACCACGGAGCAAGGAAAGCCGCCGATCCACGAAATAGCATCGTGCAGCGACCCGCCAAATAGGGCACCAACCACTCCGCGATTGCACGAAGCGATACCGTGACTGCATCGCCTCCTTTGGAAACGTCTCGAAGAATGTAGACGAAGATCAAGCCCACGACGACCGCATCAAGCCAGTGCTGCGGATACTTCAACAACCCTTTGGGATGAACGCAGTACGCCAGCAGCATCACACAGGCGAGCGACATGCGAACATCAAACACGTAGGGTTCTATGCCAATGTAGACCCAGGTCGGAGCCAGCATCGAAATCGCGGCGCACACCCCAACGGCTTCATTGGGCCTGCGTTTCCATAACGTCCAGCCACCAAAGATCAGACCGATGAAGAAAAAGAAAAACCAGCTTACCGCTAGGCTTTGCATGAAATACAGCCTTTAGGTTCTCATCGATAGCGACGCGAGCGATTCAGAAAAGGCGACCTTCTCCGTGCGACGCCGCAAAGTATAATCGCAAAATAGGCGACGCCCCATCAATCGTCGTGATTCGTATTAGGAATGAGAGTCTTGGCCATGAAGATAGATCTGACATTCGATAGGAAAGGTACAATCGTTCTCCTTTGCTTATTTGTTTTTGGCGTGTGTAACTTAGCGTTTTCGCAAGACGAAACATACCGCGAACCCAATCTGCCAAAACCGAGTGACGTGCAATCGGCCAGCGTCGCAAACCGCACGATTGACTTGTCATCGCAAAACGAGTTCAATCGCATCACTCGACCGGATCCCGAATCACCGAAGATGACGACCGCTACGGCGAACGACTTGGTTGTGAAAATTGCGGGTGACGAGACCGTAGAACCATTCACGGCGGTTGTATGCAAGCCGATCGGTCGACGAGCGACGTACGAAATTCCGATGCTTCCACCGGGCGATGATGCTGGGAGGTTTCTAAAGCAGCATCTTTCGACTGCGGTAAAAACGAACGCCAGCCTGATCAAGTTCCCCGCGTTGCAAACGTTTGAATTGGTGCCCCCGGCTCCGGGAGGGCGTCACCTCAAGTTCGAATCGATGACCGATGTCACGATCGACCTAAATGGGTCGACGCTCCAGTTTCGCGGTGCTTCATTAGGGATCTTGGTTCAGGATTGTCAACGCATGGTCCTGCGCAACGGACGGATTGTTGGGTCGACCCTGTTGGCGAGTGTCGCACGCGTCGAAGCGGACGAAAGCGCCGCCGGAATCAAGTTTGTTTTGCTGCCCGAATTCCAGCAACGGATGGATGCATTGCCTGGCTCGCCGCCATCGATCGTCACGCTCGGCACGGTTGAATCGCTCGGCGAGAATCAATGGAGCTTTGATTCTCGCAACTATCAAGAGAGTTTTGTGAATCGCCAGCCCTTCGTCGATCGCTTTATCTACGACCCGCTGGTGAAGGCCTTCGTCGCAACGTCCCCATCGGCAACACTCGCCAAATATCGACCTGGCAAAGATATAGTTTGGTTGCAACACCAAAACAACGTCGGCCATGCCATCCTGCTGGATAACGAAGATGGGCACGGCGTCGAAGATATCACGCTAGAGAAATTGACCTTCAGCAATATCCCCGGGATGGTGATCGTGGGCGAAGTCGTTCGAGGATTGCATGTGGATGGGGTTCGCATCGAACCGATCGCAAATGACCCCGCTGCGTTTCTGGCCGCCTCGTCCGATTGTGTTCATATCAATGCCAACGGTGGCGACATTGTGATTGAGAACAGTTATTTGGGTCCCAACGCGGATGACAAAATCAATATCAAGGGAAATTATTGGCGAGTTCGACAGATCGAGTCTGGTGAAAACATCGTGACCGTCGTCCCGGCGGGACGCAAGACGAGCGTCAACCGGTGGGGTTGGTCTGGGAATCGTATCATTCAAATTGATGACTCGTTTTCAGTAATTGCAGCCGCTTCGCTGCAGGAAAGTTCGGTTCGTGAAAATGGCAAACGCCACCGGTTGATACTCGATACCATCCCTCAGACATTGCGGGTCGGATCGCTGGTCGGGAACCTGGATAACGCCGGCCCACGTGTTGTCATCCGAAACAACCAGTTTGAGTCCACGCGTGCTCAGGGTGTTTTGGTCCAATCCGGGCATGTTTCGGTGACTGGAAATCGGTTCGCGAGAATCGCCAGCCCTGCCATTAAATTAAACCTATCGATTAACGATTGGTACGAGGCGATCACAGTGCAAAACGTTGAAATCGCGGACAACCAATTTTTTCGTTGTGCATTTAGTCGCTCGAAATCCCAAGACGTCATCTTCGTCAACCAATTCGCGGGCGACCGCCGACCCATCGACATTATCGACGGTGTCAGTATCAAGCAAAATCGCTTGATAGAATGATCGTGAGAGGTGCCAAAAGCAGCGATCGAAATTAAGCGGTCTCTCGCTCGTGGCGGCTGCCGAGATGGTGCAGACGAACGGATTCGATTTGCCGATTGGTCGCGCGAACGATCTCGAATTCGACATCACCGATTACGATCCTTTGGCCATCATCGGGGATCAATCCGGTGTGGTGAAGGACATAACCGGCGACGGTTTCATACTCATCACTTTCGGGTAATTGCCAGCCGAGTTCTTCGTTGAGGTCATCGATCATCACACGACCATCGGCCTGCGCCGTTTCAGCATCGATCACGACAAGGCCGGATTGTTCGTCCTCATCCGACTCGTCGACAATCTCGCCGACGATCTCTTCGAGCGCGTCTTCGATCGTGACGACGCCGGCGGTTTGTTGAAATTCGTCCAAGACGATCGCCATGTGGCTTCGGCTGTGCAGGAACTCTCGTAATAAAGTTTCGACACTTTGATCGATCGGGACGGTCCAAGGTTTCCGCATGATCGAGCGGGGCGTGATGGCATCGAGTTGACCGGCGATCAGAGTGGGTAACAGGTCTTTGACGTACAGCACGCCAACGATCTTATCCAGCGTGTTCTCATACACCGGCAATCGGGTCCGTCCTGAATCGATGACGACCTGCAGAATTTCTTTCCAAGTCGCTGTCGATGAGATCGCTTCGACGTCGCTCCGCGGGGTCATGATGTGGGCGACCGTATCTTCCTTCAGCTCCATGACGCCCTGAATCATGTCGCGGATGGCGGGACCAAAGTACCCTTCGCGAGTCCCGGCGGTGACCATGGTGCGAATATCGTCCTCGAGCTGGACCTCGTCCTCGTCCTCATCCGGTGGGTTTCCTATCAAACGTCTTGTCGCCACGGCCAACAGTTCCCCGGGGGCTGACAGGGGAGCCATCGCATAGGAAAGCGTTCGCCAAAATGGCCAGGTGTGGTAGAGCACCGGCGCGGACGCAAACCTTGTCAGTGCAACGGGTAACCACAGATGGACGAGCATCATGACGGACGCGGACGTCATGCCCCAAACCAGCGGCGCTAGCGGTGAGATCCCGGCAAATGCAAGATCGACGGCGATGGTGCCGCAGATCAAAAAAACGCAAGTGCCGATCACGCGTAAGTATTTTGAAGCCGCGAGCGCCGCATCTTGTCGGTCAAGCACGGCACCGAACCGTTCGCGGTTTCGTCGCAATCGGCTGTACGCTTCGAGGGTTCTTCCGGCAAACCCGTCGAGCAGTTCCGAGCCGAGACCACCGATTGAACTGACAAGCAAACCGAATAACGATAATCCGGTCCACCACTGAATCATCATCGCTAACATGCACCCGTCTGAGTTGGAATCTTCAAATTTTCTACCGGTTGGCCGACGTGAACGTCACTTGCGCAGTGGACGGCTTCGATGCCGAGCATCGTTAAGACATGTCGTTCCGCCGTACGCATCACACGCCGATTGACTTCGTTGTCGTCATCCAAGCCGCAGATGTGTAATGTTCCGTGAATGGCGTACAAAAGCAATTCGTGCATCGGCGGCCATCCCTGTTCGATCGCTTCGCGAACCGCCGTATCAAGGCTGGCGACCAATTCGCCCTCGACATGATCACCCGACGCGTCATATTGAAAACTGATCACGTCGGTTGGGTAATCATGGCGGAGGTGTTCGCGATTGATGACGTGAATCGCCGCATCACCAGTAATCAATACGCCGATCGTGCCATGCGAAAAGCCGAGCGAATTCGCAGTCGCAACCACGGCAAGGCGGACTTGTTCGATGACAAATCGATCAGTTCCGATCGCGTCGCAGGCAACGTCAAGGGAGATAGGTACGTCCAAGGTATTCATGGATTGCCAGCGAATTACGCGGACTGTTGACCTGGATATTTTACCCGAGCGTGATAGATCGATGTCAATGTTTTTACGAGACTGGATTTGACAAGATCCAGTTGTTTAAACGTCAACCCGCATTGATCGAATTGACCGTCCGCCATCTTCTTTTCGGCGATCATGTCCACCAAGCCGGAGATGCGTGCGGATGTCGGATCCACGAGGGTACGGCTGGCACTTTCCACCGCATCGGCGAGCATCAAGACGGCGGCTTCCAGCGTTTGCGGCTTGGGTCCGGGGTAGCGAAAATCTTTGTCACTGACCTCTTCACGATTCGGACTCGCTTCGCTCCGCTTCGCCGCTTCACGGTAAAAATACTCGACCAGCGTCGTGCCGTGATGTTGAAGGATAAAGTCGATGATTGGTTGTGGTAAGTGATTAGTTCGTGCCAAGTCGGCCCCGTCTTTCACGTGCGCGATGATCACCAACGTGCTCATCGCGGGTTGCAATGAGTCGTGCTGGTTCTTGCCCTGGCTTTGGTTTTCGATGAAATACTCCGGCTTGAACATCTTGCCGATGTCATGGAAGTACGCGCCAACGCGAACCAGCAATCCATTTGCTCCGATCTCGTCCGCGGCCGCCTCGGCGATCGACGCGACATTGATCGAGTGGTTGTATGTCCCGGGTGCTCGCTGGGCCAAGCGGCGCAGCAATGCGTGGCTGGCGTCACCTAATTCAAGCAGGCTGAGATCGGTCTGAACCGAAAAACCTTTTTCGACAAGCGGTAGCAAACCTGTCATTGTCAACGACGCGACGACGACGCAGCCCGCTGCCCACCATGCTTCGCCAATCAATACCCGAACCGTGGTGCTGAGATCGATCGAAGGGATCAGCAGCAAGGGTTCGGTCGTAATCTCACCGGTCGCAAACATCTCGCCCGTCACGATGCCAACGCCGATCACGGTTGCCGCCGTGATCACCGCGCTACCCAGGCCGACATACAACAGATGCGTGCGGCTGCGGATGCGTCCGAGCAACAAAATACAGGTCGTGCAGGCTGCCGCCATCATCACAAGTTCCGCAATATCGGAGCCGATGAACAACGTGACCGAAAGCGCGATCGCGGCAAGTAGCAGCATCGCCAGTTCGCGACCGTAGACAACCGCCGCCGTGATGGCAGCCATCGAAATGGGAATCAATTCGGAGCGCCATTGATCTCGCGACGCATGATAACAAAGTGCAACGGCGGCGACGATGAATACCAACAACCTTGCGAGCTTGCCGATGTCACCGAGCAACGCGCGGTCGTCGATGAAGTAAATATACGACCCGCACAACAAGAACAATGCGGCAATCATCCCCGAGTAAGCTGCCAACCGAGCGACGCGATCCACCCAACGCATCTGCGTTGTCAACTGCTGCCACTCTTGTCTTAGCAAATGGATCTCGGGAGCCCGTAACGGTTCGCCGGCCTTGGCCAGTGGACTGACCCCGCGGCGAAATGTTTTCATGATCGTTTGGACGGTCGCCGCGGATTCTTGGCGGGCACGGTTGGACAATTCGTCGTCGTAAGACAGCGTGTCTGGCAATCGCGACTGAAGCCAATAGGCGATCATCGCGGCAACCTTCTGTGCCGAATCGCCATCGAATCGTTGTCGAAATTGTTCCTTCAGCGAACGCTCGAAATCTTGTTTCGCCTGAGCGATTCGAACCTTGGAAACTTCGACGGTGTGAGCATCCGTCGGATTTCCCGCGGCATAAACTTTGATGTAACTGAGGCTGCCCTGCTCGAGCGTATGAGTCAACGACTGCAATAAACCGTCTTCGACCAACGGCATCATCGCGATCCGTACCGCTTCGTCGGTTTGCTCAAGATTTTTGTCGACCGCGAGAACAGCCTTCAAAGTCGAGAAACGTTCTGCGGGTGTGTCGCCTGGACCAGCGGTCTCGTCGGCTTCGTACAAATCCGAAAATGCTCGACGAACGTCGGGCGACATTTGGTCGAAAGACAGCGCGTCGAGAACGAGGAACAATTGGTCCTTTAATTCCTCACGTCGCTGGCTCAGTGGCTGGCTGCGATTGGCGTAGAACGCGAGGGTTTCGCGTTTTTTCTGAATGCGGGACGCTTCCGTTGCCGCCTCGTCGGGCATCTGGAATTCGACCCGGGCGATCAAGTCCCGCGTCGGGTAATCGCCTGTCCGGTAAGGAAACGGCGGCTCCCACGTCCGGCACAGCGTCATCATGACCAGGGCCGCAATCGTGACCATCGCCCCACGAATCCACAAACCGGTTCCACGATGATCGCTCCACCACTGGACGAAGCGATTTTTCGGGATCCCAAGCGATTGAAGACGCTCTTTGCCGGCGCGTTTGTTTGACGACGTACTCATCTAGGCTTTGAAGTGGGAAGCGGTCCTGGCAAGCAATCTACCACAACCGCGAATCCCAAATGTTTTCAGCCGTCCTGTTGCTCGTACGCTTCGACGATGCATTGGACCAGGCGGTGACGCACGATATCCTTTTTCTCTAACCGCACAATCGCAATGGCATCGATATTGGACAATCGCCGCACCGCGTCAGCCAAACCGCTCGCGGTGCCGTGGGGCAAATCGAGCTGGCTGGTATCGCCGCTGACGACCATCTTGCTCCGTTGGCCCATTCGGGTCAGGAACATTTTCATCTGTGCGACGGTCGCGTTTTGGGCTTCGTCGAGGATGATGAACGCGTCATTGAGCGTCCGGCCACGCATGTACGCCAGCGGCACGACTTCGATGATCTCCTGCTCCATCAATTGACGGGCCTGATCAAAGTCGATCATGTCGTTGAGCGAATCGAGCAGCGGACGCAGGTACGGATTCAATTTTGCCCGTAAATCGCCTGGCAAAAACCCGAGATTCTCGCCCGCCTCGACCGCCGGACGGACTAGGCAAATGCGGCGAACTTGGCCGGCGCGCAGCGCTTCGATCGCCGTCGCAACGGCCAGAAACGTTTTTCCGGTTCCGGCCGGGCCGACCGCGAAGGTCAGATCGTGCTCGCGAATCATCTCGACGTAACGTGCTTGGCCCTCGGTCCGTGGTTGGACAGTGCGTTTGGACGATCGCAAATCGATCTCTGACGATTTCACACTCACGGTTTCCGGATCGCCCCCGACACCTTCTTCGGCCGCAACGGCTTGGACGTCGAGCGGGCTCAGGACGCCCTTTCGCCGGCTCAAATGCCGTAGCTTTTCCAGGACGCGGGTGGTTTGCTGGACAGCGTCGGGTTCACCAGTGACCCGGATTTGTCCTTGTCGATGAGTGATCGACACGTCGAAGAGTCTCCGAATGGTGCGGAGATGTTGGTCACGAGCCCCGAATAGAGCGAGGATCTCGTCAGGCGAAGTTACCGCCAATGTTGCTTCAGTCATTCATCACCCTTATGCCCCTTTCCAATCTCGTCCAGTCGTCTTTCGACATTCTGGGTGCGAAACCGGCTTCCGCGAGGCGAATGGTTTTTAAAAGGTCCGAGCCCCAAACTTCCGTGCACGTTTCAAGGTCGGAGTCAAACTGCTGCATCGTCGAGTCCGAAAATACACATTCCGGACCGAATCAAAGTCATTGTATACTGAACACCGCGTCGGAGTAGCTAGTAGCCCGCGAATCCCCCGGCCAACATCAACCAAGCCGGCATGACCGCGCCAATCAGCGAATCCGTCACGTCCCAAACGCCGCCAAGTCCCGGCAACGTTCGGCCACTGTCCTTCACACCCGACTCGCGTTTGACAAGGGACTCTGCCAAATCGCCGAACAATCCGCTTACTGCACAAACGATTCCAAATACGATCGGTCCCCACCACGGGGCCGCTTGGCTGACGTCAGCAACCATCGGCGTCAAGACGCCAAAACATCCGTACGCAAATGCGATCGCCGCCGCAATACCGCCTGCGGCTCCTTCCCAAGTTTTCCCCGGGCTCAAGTTGGGGATCAACTTGTGGCGACCAAACGCTTTGCCCACGAAATAAGCCCCTGCGTCGGCTGACTTTGTCACCGCGATGGTCGTCACCAGTGCCGCCAATCCCCACGTCGTCGACATTGAATTAACGGAATCAAAATTCGTCGTGCCCAGTGACCGGATCACGACCAGCAGCGCCATCGGCACGCCCACATAAACGGAAGCAAAAACGCCCGTTAGGGTTCGCGCTAGCACGCCTTCGGTGCCCGCTTTGTAATTCAAGATTTCGCGAATCAAAAACATGAACACGGACGTCACGATCGCGACGACGATCCAACCCATCATGCCGATCGGACAATCCACCGGATAGGTTTTACCAAACGTCGGCCAAAGCATCGGCACGCAAGGCGAAAGCGTCACGATTCCCGCCGCCGTCACGGTCCAGCGTCGCGACACCGATCGGCCACTCGCGCGAAGCATCGTCGCGAGGTCGTAAGCGGTGCCAAGTGAAAAGAACAACAGCAGTGGCACCAGCCAAACGCCGACCGCCCGTCCCAGTGGCACGTTCGCGTCAAGCCAAAGCAGCAACACCGTCCCGGCGATAAGAATTGCGGAGGAGAGCAGGCGATCACGAAGCAACGAGGATTCCTTAAAGGTACGTTAGCCTTTCAGGCTGACACGCGGGGTGTGGCAGGGATGGGTTTCAGGCTGGAATGCCTGACGTAGGCTCCGCCGCGCTTCATCCTAACTCATCGCCGCTGGAATCTGCGATGCCACCGTACCGTCGGTCGCGTGCAGCATAGTCTTCCATCGCGGACATGAAATCTGCGCGAGTGAACTCCGGCCACGCCCGCTGCGTCACCCACAATTCTGCATAGCTGACCTGCCATAATAAAAAATTACTGATCCGCATTTCGCCGCCGGTACGGATCATTAAATCAGGGTCCGTCATGCCATGTGTGTAAAGGTGTTCGGTGATCGTTTGCTCGGTGATATCATCCAGCGAAAGCGAACCTGAAACCACCGCGGATGCGATCGCCTGAGTCGCGCCGACGATCTCCGCGCGACCCCCGTAATCGATCGCGAGGACCAGCTTTGACCCCGAATTTCCTGCGGAAAGATCGATCGTTGTCTGCATCTCACGCAGCACCGAGCCGGGTAACCGATCACGACGTCCGATCACACGGAGCACCAAACGCTGCTCCATGATCAGCGTCCGCTCCTCAATCAAATACTGCTCCAGCAGCGCCATCAGGAAGTCGAGTTCCGCTTTGGGACGCTTCCAGTTTTCACTCGACAAACAATACAGCGTGATCGCCGCGAGCTTTAGTTCCGTCGCGGTCTCACAAACCATCCGCACCGTGTCGACGCCGCGCCGATGGCCCTCAACTCTGGGCAGTCCACGCTGCTGGGCCCAGCGTCCGTTACCGTCCATGATGATCGCGACGTGACGCGGCAGTTTTTCGTTTGCTTTTTCCGTCGTCAGTCCGTTCATATCCCTGCGGCGACCAGTGCGGGGAGCGGCGGTTGGTTGGCCGTGAAAATTGTCTGCTTGCGATCCGGACCGACCGATAGGATGCCGACGGGCACACCGACCAGTTCTTCGATCCGTTGGATGTAGGCGATCGCGTCAGGTGGGAAATCATCGACATGAGTCGCGTTGTCCGTCGGCGAATTCCAGCCCTTCATCGTTTCATACACCGGCACACAGCGGCGAAGCGCATCGGCGGAACTTGGCAACCGTGTCACGCGTTCACCATCGAGCTCATACGCGACGCAGATTTTCAATTCGTCGAAATGGCTCAACACGTCCATCATCATCAGCGACAACTGCGTCGCACCGCTCAGCCGCGCGGTGTAGCGAACGGCGACGGCGTCGAACCAACCGCAACGACGCGGGCGTCCGGTCGTTGTGCCATACTCGCGTCCGAGTTCACGAATCTTGTTGCCCGTTTCGTCCGTCAATTCGGTCGGAAACGGGCCGCCTCCGACGCGGGTGCTGTACGCCTTGCAAACGCCGATCACGGTTTGGATCCAGCGTGGCGGCACGCCCGCACCGGCACAAACGCCGACACCGCTGCTATTGCTGCTGGTCACAAATGGGTAGGTACCGTGATCGATGTCCAACAATGCCCCTTGGGCTCCCTCGAACAACACTTCTTTCCCGTCCTCGAGCGCGTCAAGTAGGTAATCCGTCGTGTCGCCGATCATCGGACGCATCGACTCGCCCCATGACTTGGCGAGGGATTGTACCCTGGCGGTTTCGATCGACGCCAATTCTTCCTCGCTCGCACCGATGCCGGAAAGCAATTCGCGTTTCGCGGCGGCAACGATCGCGATCCGCTCGTCACGGTTGTCAACGTCGATCAAATCGGCAACTCGGATCGCGTGCGTGCGTCCGACCTTGTCGCGGTAGCACGGTCCGATGCCACGGTTGGTCGTGCCGATCGACTCGCCACGCACCTTTTGGGAATTGATGACCCGGTCTTCGATCATGTGCCAAGGCATGACTAGGTGGGCCCGTTCGCTGACACGCAAATTGCGTTTGACGTCGATGCCGCGGGCGAACAGGCCGTTCATCTCGTCGATCATCGTCGCGGGATTGATGACGACGCCTGGCGTGATCAGATTTTGGACGTCGGCGTGCAGGATGCCGCTGGGGATGTGGTGCAGCTTGTACGTTTCGCTGCCCGCGACGACGGTGTGCCCGGCGTTGGCCCCACCCTGGTAACGAACGACCAGATCAAAACGCGGGGCAAGTAAATCGACGAGTTTCCCCTTTGCCTCATCACCCCACTGCAACCCGATCACGCAAGTACCGCTCACCAGACCGCCTCCCAAACAAAATCAAAAATGAAAAACCGGCATTCCGGTTTCAAACTCGAAAAGCGTAAGCGGCCGCCGCCGAAATGACAAGAACGAGGGAGACGCGTTTGAGACAACCGGCACGCGGCGGGGCGAAATATCGTTGTGGCGAGACGATTTTAAGGCTGTGAAGTCGGGCGAGTGCCTCGAAGGACGCCCGGTGCTGGCGGAGGAAGGTCGATCGGCGGATGTTTGCTGGGGGTGATATCGGCGGGGGTTTCGACATACGCCTTGCGACCGCATTCGGGGCACGCCGGTGCGCGATCGTCAACCCAAAAGCCACACTCGGGGCATTCGATTTTGTTAAGGTGGGCGGTCATCACGGGGTCCCTTGGTGTAATCGTTCGAATCAAGCGATCACCGACTACGCAATGTTGATGCCAATGGCATGACCGTGACGTCACGGACTTGTTTCGCCGATAGACTGGTGCCGACGTTGCGCAAGATTTTGTTTTGGACACGAATGGCAAGAATGGGACATGAAGATTTACACCCGCACCGGTGACATGGGCAGCACGGGGCTTTTCGGCGGCCCGCGAGTATCCAAGGACGACGATCGGATCGAGGCATACGGGACCGTTGACGAATTGAACGCGGCGCTCGGCGCGGCACGGTCGGCGGGCGTGCCGGAGGATATCGACGCTCAATTGGCGATGTTTCAGAGCGAATTATTTTCGATGGGTGCTGAGTTGGCGTCGCCCGATCCGGACAAGCACGGTTTGCGTTTGCTTGGCGATGCACACATCGTACGCTTGGAAACGATGATCGACGATCATGAAGAAACGCTGACGCCGCTAAAGAATTTCATTCTTCCCGCGGGTTCGCCGGCGGCTTCGATGATCCATCTCGCCCGAGCGATTTGTCGCCGAGCCGAACGACGGGTCGTCACGCTGGTGCGACGACACGAAGTCAGCGTCAGCGAACCGCTGATGATTTACCTCAACCGCTTGGGCGATCTGCTGTTCGTACTCAGCCGCGTCGTCAACTCGCGTCAAGGAGTCGCTGAAGTCCTCTGGGTTAAGCCCGACGTGACCAATGAAATCGAGCTGACGCGGGGCGACTCAGTTGTCAAAGATTGACGAGGTGGCGGAGGTGTGTCGGTCACGCCCCAGTCGCTACAATGGTTTTGAGATGGTGGGTTGGGTGGCGGGTTGCCGGTTTGGGTGGCAAAACCCAAAATAACTTACGCCCCGCCGTCATCGACGAAGTTGGGTTGTTAACGCCGGGCGTTTCGACGTCGAGATTCCACGCATCATTGTTCTATCGAGGTTCCAAAGACCGTGAAAAAAGTCGAAGCAATCGTCCGTCACTTTAAGCTTGAAGACGTCAAAAACGCGTTGACGGAGCATGGCATCCATGGCATGACGGTCAGCGAGGTTCGAGGGTTTGGCCGTCAAAAGGGTCACACGGAGATTTATCGTGGAACCGAATACGCGATCGATTTTGTGCCGAAAGTAAAGATTGAAGTCGTCTGCACCGACGATAATCTGCAAACGGTGATCGACACCGTATTGCAAACCGCGCAGACGGGACAAATTGGTGATGGAAAACTGTTTGTGACGAATCTCGAGGACGCGATCCGCATCCGTACCGGCGAACGTGGCGAGGATGCGTTGTAGTCGGCTCCCTCAAGTTCCGGCGCAGCGTATTTGATGACTCCCGTTTCCCCCTTGATCGAATCGGTCGTCCTGGACGCCCGACAGCGGCTCCGAGACGGACGCGAAAAGATCCGTAAGCAGCATGACGCGGGCGCGGCCGGGCCTCAGGTATGTGCCCAAACGACCGATCTTTTCGACGGCATCGTCCTGGATATTTGGAAAGCCGCGATCGCCGACGTTTCGTTGACTCCGGCTCAACGTTCGGGGCTTGCGCTCGTGGCCCATGGCGGCTACGGACGTCGTGACTTGGCACCGTACAGCGACGTCGATGTGATGTTGTTGTCCACGCGTGGCACCACCGCGGTCGTGCAAAATGTCGCGGCCCGATTGTCACGCGATATCGTCGACGCCGGTCTGCAACTCGGGTTTTCCGTTCGGACGTCAGGCGAAGCGTGTCGGTTGGCGTGGAAAGACCCGGTTGTGTTTTCATCGCTCGCCGAATCGCGGCTATTATCGGGAAGTCTGCACGTTTACAGCCGGTTTTTTAATTCGCTCCGGCTGGGGGCTCGGCGGCGCGACAGGACGCTGGTCGAAATGCTGCACCACGCCCGGCGCGAAGAGCGTTTGAAATGGGGCGAAACCAATTATCTGCTCCGTCCAAACGTCAAGCGATCACGCGGCGGGCTGCGCGATATTCAGTTCGTTCGCTGGATCGGGTTCGTGTGCGATGGCGAGACCGAACCGGATCGATTGGTGAAATTGGGGCGATTGCCCGAAGACGATTTTCGACGGATTCGACAGGCGCATTCATTCCTGCTTCGCGTACGAAACGAGTTGCACTTTGCCCATCGTCGCAGCCAGGACGTACTCGATCGACCCACGCAAATGAGCATCGCCGACAAATGGGGCTACGTCGCGAGCGACGGTCGATTGCCGGTCGAGTATTTCATGCAAGATTACTTCGAGCACACTCGCAACGTCCAATATGCCGCGTCCTACATGTATGCCGACGCCCAACGCTCGCCGTTGCTGTCTCGGATCTACGAGCGCATCATGTCTCGCCGAATTGATGATGCGATTAGGATCGGGCCCCATCACGTCTGGGTCGATGCGAAGCTGTTGACAGGTTTTTCGCAGAACTTGGCAAATGTGTTGCGATTGATGGACATCGCCAATCGTTATCGGCGGCGGATTTCTCATACGACTTGGCAAGCGATCCGCGAGGCGATGATCGCGCGTGAACCTCAGGTTCCCAACGAGTCGGCGATTCGATCATTCTTGTCGCTGATGAGTCGGCCCGGACACTTGGCCGATCTGCTGCGCCGGTTGAACGAACTGCGTGTGCTGGAGCAATTCATCCCGGCGATGAAACGTGCGCGTGGATTGCTTCAGTTCAACGAGTATCACAAATATACGGTCGATGCCCATTGCATCCGTGCGGTCGAAGCGGCCACGAATTTTGAAGAAAACGAAGGTCCGATTGGCGAACGATACCGTCGACTGGATGACAAGATGATGTTGCACTTGTCGTTATTGATCCACGATTTGGGCAAGGGTTTTGATGAGGATCACAGCGATGTTGGCATGCGTGTCGCGGCGGAAACCGCCCAGCGTTTGGGGCTCGATGACGCGACCTCGCAAACGCTCCAGTGGTTGATCCACAAGCACCTCATCATGCATTACGCCGCGTTTCGCCATGACCTCAGCGACCCGCAGATCGTTGGCAAGTTTGCGTCCGATGTCGGCACGCCACAGCGATTGGAATTGTTGTCTTTGATGTCGCTTGCGGACCTCACCGCGGTCGGTCCCGACGTGTTGACCGATTGGAAAGAATACCTCATCGAGGATCTTTACGCCCGCACGTCGGCGTTCTTTAAGACCGGACAATTGCCGGGCGGGCCGAGCGAACAATCGAAAAAATCGCGTTCGGAAATCTTGCGATTGCTTGACGGGGTTCGTGATCTTCCCTCGGCCCAGCGGATCGTCGATGGGCTCAGCGAAACCGTCGTCCAGCGAGGCCCAACGGACTACCTCGCTTCGCTGGTTCGAGAAGCGATCGAGACTCAAGAAAACGGCACGTCGATATGTCGCGGCCGGTTTGAACCCAATCGCGGTGCGACGGAGTACACCGTCATTACCAACCAGCAAAACCGTCCGATCGGAACCTTTGCGCGGGCCACCGCCGCGCTCGCCGACGCTGGTTTGTCGATTCTGAAGGCCGACATCGAAACGTTGGAAGGCACATGGGTTTGGGATACATTCCTGGTCGAGGATCGCGAGGCTTCTGGTGTTTCCGATGAACGTATCGCTGAAGTCGCCGAGCGGGTCCGCGAATTCATGATTAATGAATCGCATCCCCTGACGGCACGGCGGCGGTTTTGGTCACCGACGGTCAAATCCGAATCCGCAAGAATCAAGCTGCAACCCGCCAAGGTCAGTTTCGATAACGACACGATGGATCGCTACACGATCGTACTGCTATTCGCGTACGATCGACCGGGCTTGTTGGCGGCGATCGCGTCCGCGTTTGCTGAATTGCGATTGGTGTTGCACTTCGCCAAGATCGACACGCACCTGGACCAAGCCGTCGATGTTTTCTATATCACCGAATTGGGTGATGAAAAGATTATCGCACCGGACCGATTGGCCCAAATACGCAAATCGCTTTTGGATGCGGTATCGACCGACGCTGACGAAGTGTGATTATTTGGATTGTCGCAAATGATCGATGCACCCGATCTGTGACGCGAGCTTGTGCTGATCTCTTTGAAAAGCTTGCGACTTGCTATCAAAACAGAGCAACCTGCGCCGATGAACATGGTGTCGTTCAACGGGACGGGCGTCGATTTTTTACAGGGAAGTCATTCATGCGTTTTATTCATGGTTTCGCCGCGACGGCGATGGTATTCGTCTCTGGAATCGCGTCGGCGCAGTATGACTTTAACGACTTTAACGAGGCGGTGGATAAGGGAAAGGTCAATGCGGCGGCAACGCAATCTCAGGCTTCTCGATCCTCCGCCGATCCGAATGTGATGCGTCAATTTGCGTCCAGCGGTGTTACATTGTCCGGACTTGCCAATTCTGGGACGTCGCCTGCTTCAACGACCGTTTCGCACGAGACTACCTCGCCTGAAGCGATGTCGGCGTCATCGTCGAGGATGGGACCCTACACGACGTGCGGACAAACGGCTTCATTTCGTGCGCGAGCGGTCGAGACGCAACCGTTGACCTCATGCGGATTCTTGAAGGGGCACTCGTGTGATTCCGACCAAGGTTGCAAAATCTGCCAGCCATTGATGACACATCAACCGGTAAATCTGCCACCACCAGCATCGCTGCGCGGGTACTTCAACGCGTCACCCTGTACCGCCAACGTGTGGGATGGCTACGCATGCGAGGCAGCCGCCGAATGTGCAAAGGTTCAACGCAAGCTTGCCCCCCCGTCGCATCATGACGGATGGACGGATTCACGGAAAGCTCGTTGCGAATAATCGCGGCAAGACCGAGTCCTGATGCAAAAAGAATTCTGTTGTCGATCAAAAGATTTTACTGAAGCCTCGCCAGCGAATCCGTCGATACTACTTGTACCATGGATTGGGAGGGTGGAACGGTAGGTACCATCGTTCCAGCGATTGATGGGCCATGGTGAGGCAGGGAGGGCTTCACCATGGCCCCTCTTTTTTTCTTCTTTTCTTCTTTGATGCACCGCAGACGCTACAACGTCACGCGAAAAGCGATTTGATGATGTTGCCGTTTCGTACCAAGGTGATCGGTCGGCCCGTTTCGGTCTCAAACTCGATCGACGGATCGATACCTAAGTTGTGGTAAAAGCTTGCCGCGACGTCGTCAGGCGTGATCGCTTCATGCTTTGGTGCCGCGCCAGTCGCATCGCTCTCGCCGATCACTTGGCCACCCTGAACACCGCCGCCCGCCATCAGCATGAACATGCAACGCGGATAGTGGTCGCGACCGCCGTCGCTCGATCGGTCACTTATCTTTGGGGTTCGTCCGAACTCACCGGTCGCGTAAACCGCAGTGCTTTCCAGCAAGCCCCGCTGTTCTAAACCAAGGAGCAACGCGCTAAGTCCGGTATCAAGTTTAGGCAATAACTCGCTTTCAAGTTTCTTGAAGTTGTCCTGGTGTGTATCCCACCCGCCCAATTGAACCGTGACGTACCGAACCCCCGATTCGATCAAACGCAGTGCCAGCAAACAACTCATCCCGAATGAGTCTTCACCAAACGGCTTCGCAAAGCTGACCGGCTCCTTGCTGACATCGAACGCTGCCTTGGCACGGGCGCTAGTGATCATCGAATAAGCCTGTTCGCCAAACCGGTCGAGTCCATCGATCAGTTGTCGATCGGATTGAACATCCGCAAATCGACGGTCGAGCTTGTCCAGTAGTTTCTGGCGATTGTGAATTTCATCAATGGAGATGCCACCGCTGGCCGACAAACCGCGGACGGCATAGGGTTGGCCAAAGCGCGGCGTCGAATTGGTTTCTAGTGCGGCGTAACGTATCCCCAAAAATCCGGGCCCCTGGCCGACTCGCGGAATCGCCACGTTGGTCGGGATGTCTGAATCCGTCGGCATCTGCATCGCGATTGCGGACCCGAAGGCGGGATACTCGATCGACGGCAGGGGGCGACTGCCGGTATTGATGTACTCGCGTCCCAATTCGTGAGCGGCGAGTGTATGCGAAACGCCACGCAAGATCGCATATTTGTCCGCACAGGTTGCCAGCTTGGGCAGATGCTCCGAAAGGCGAATCCCCGAAACGTTCGTTTCGATCGATTTGAATTTCCCGCGGATCTCGATCGGTGCGTCCGGCTTTGGGTCGAACGAATCGATGTGCGACGGACCGCCGGGCAACTCGATGAATATGGCCCGGTCAGCGTTCGCATTGCGAATCTCGTTTGCACTTGCTTGGCGAAGGTAATCGGCGAGCGACCACCCACCGATACCGAGCATGCCGACCCGCAAACAGTCGCGTCGCGTGATCCCATCACAGGTTTGATGCATCGACATAAAATCATTCCTCTTTCGGCTAGACGCTCAGTGAGACAAGACAAATTCTTTGGTATTGAGCAACACCCACATCAATGATTCCAAGCCTTGACCAGGATTGGACGACTCGCGAATCGCGGTGGCGGCGATGTCACGCTCGTCGACATCGGGGTACCGAGACAACGTGCGCAGGTATGCTTGGTCGATCAGGTGATCGATCGTCGATGCGGTCCACGATGGTTTTGTGTTTGCAACGGCGATCGTTTTTTCATCGATCGTTTTTGCGGACTCGACCAATGAGTCGAACGAGATCTCCTCCAGTCCGAATTTGCGAAGCCGCTCGTTGGCTCGACGAATATCCGCCATCAACATGGGCTTTATGTTCTGCTGCCGACGAGTCGGTGCATCGCGATACCGCGCGACTCGCTGAGTCAATTGCTCGCGAACGGCGTTCGCGAATCGCATCTTGCCTTGACCGCCGTCGTTGGTGATGCGATGGGGACGGCCGGTCAATTCAACCGACACCGTCGCGACCCAACCCGACGCTTCGCCAAGTTGGCGGTGAATGTCGACATCGTTTTGCAGATAGATCGCTTGCAGCAAATTTGCCTGCTCGGACCGATCACAATCACAATTCGTTTCGCGAATCGATGTGCCGAAAACCTGGAGGGCAAAATCTCGCTGGTTGGGTCGATAGTCGAGCGAGCCATTTCCGTGGATCGCCAGACCGTTGAGCGTCATGCGTTTTGCAGCAGCCGATTCATCGTTGCTCGACGCCAACGCGATGGCATCTCGGATCACCTCGGCGGGAAGGCGACGTGGGATGTGACGGCTGAAGTGGTGTCGATCAAGCGAATTGGTCGCATTGGCTTGGCAATCTCGCTGATACGCATCGCTCAACAAAATCTGTCGATGCAATTGCTTTAAATCGTAGCCCGAATCGATGAACGATTTCGCTAGATAATCGATCAGCGGCGCGTTGCTGGGCGGGTTGCCAAGATTTGCGTCGTCGGTCGGATTAATGATCCCGATCCCGAAGTAATTGGCCCACACGCGATTGACGACCGCCTTGGCAAAATAAGGGTTTTCGGCGTCGCGAAGCCATTGCATGATCTCCGCACGAGGGTCGCGTGCTAACGCGATCGGGGCTTCCTCACCGAGCAAATGACCGACGCGGCCAAGATTTACCACTGGATTTTGTTTGTTTTGCTTCTTCGGATTGCCGCCTTTGGGACGTCTATTCTTCGCCGGCACATCGCGCCGGGGCGCTTCGCGAATAATCAATTCGGGAAAGGGCACCGTATCTCCATCCGCCAAGCTTTGATAAATCTTTTTTCGCAGCTCGCCGCCATTGAGGCCTGCGGTACCCGCCAATTCGGAAAGGATCGCTTTGCGATCAACGATGGACTCCCGGCTCAACGAATTGTTATTCGCTTGAACGGTGGAGAACAACACGGCAAATTGATCAAAATCATCTTTGCTCCACCGATCAAACGGGTGCTTGTGGCATTGGGCACACTGAATGCGAACGCCAAGAAACGTGTATGCAAATCCGATCGCACGTTGTTCCGGGGTTTTGAAATTAGCGCGAGCCCAAAATTGCGGCACACCCGGTCGCGACGCAAAGACCTCCGTGTCGCCGGTGCGACAAGCATCCGACATCGTTTCGCAATACTGCTGATATGATTCGCCGTCGTTGCGGCTTTTTGCGAGGATGATCCCTTCCGCGATCTTGTCATAGGGAACGTTTTCAGCGAGTCGTTTTTCCAGCCAGGCGTACCAAGATTTCGACGCCGCGCCACGGCTGGGAAAGAAGTTGTTTAGCTGCGCCTCGCTGTTTCCCGTCCAGTCCGAAAATCGCGTTGCCCACCATGCCGCATAACCGGGTGTTGCCAACAGTTCATCGATCAAGCGTTCACGCTTGTCGGGGGTTGGATCCGCAATGAATGCAGCCACGAATTCGCCCGCTGGCAACATACCGGTTGCATCCAGCGACGCACGACGGATAAAGCTCGCATCGTCGCAAATCGGCGCGGGGATGATACGCAAATGATCCAATTTGGCTTGGATCAATCGGTCAATCGGTTGCTCCGAAATGCGCGGAACTGGGATGCCTGTCTTATCTATGTCCATCGGACGCATGACCGCGATGGGCACGACGGCTTTATCGTACGAAACGACAATATGGGTGTCCCCTGATCCGATGCAACGAATCAAACCGTCGGGGGTCACGTCCGCGACGGAATCATCATTGGTATGAAACCGGCAAAGCGGAGTCACATCCTCGGTGGTTCCGTTCTTCCAGTGCGCGATCACTCGCAGCGGTTGTTCGGTCTTGGTGTCATCGACCAACCACTCACTGGGAACGACCTCCAGTCGATCCAGGGTTTGCAGCCGACCTGAGTACGCTGCGCCAGCACGGATCCAATTTCGCAGAACCGATTGCTGCCACGAACCGGCATCAAAACGTTTGCCACCTTCGTGCAAGTCCTCGTCGGTCGGTTTGACCAGGATCAGGCTTTCGTCAACGTCACTCAAATCGACGCGGCCCGCGTCGCTGTCCAGCATCGCTTGGTGGTCTGATTTGAAATCGTAGCCAAAAAGAGATAACTGAAACCCGCCGCGGCCTTGGAACGATCCATGGCACGCACGTCCGTTGCAGCCCAAACGGCCAAGCAGCGGGGCGATGTGCCGCTGGAAATCTGGCGTCTCGTTCGTCGTCGGTTCGCCGGGCGAGTGCGTGAACCTAGCTTGCAGCGACGGGAGGACGACATCTTCGTTTCGGATATCATCCGAGAGACCAATCATGCCGAAATACGCGGATCCGATGATGAAGCACACACAGGGAATCAAAAAGGATTTCATTGGTCACCTGATGCGGCGGAGGGGTTATTTGGTGATGGTTTCGCCCGCGAGTCATCCGATGGTTTCGTCGACCGTGTGGCTTGCCTTTCACGGATGCGTTCTTGTTGACGCGACAACGCGAGGCGCTGCGTCTGGACGCGTTTGAGCGTGACTTCGGTGTTATGGGCTCGCTCTCGCAATGTCCGTTCGCGATCGTCCAATAGCGTTAATTCACGCTCGATCCTTGCCGACTGGATGCCGGGCAATTGAGCCATGCGTGCTGATAATTGCATTTGGACTTTTTCGGAGTCACGAACCCGTGCTCTCGCTTTGAGGAGGTCGATTCGACATCGAAGCTTCCATTCACGCAGCGAAAGCTCGTACAACTTTGAATCCCGATTCTTGATCGCGTCGAGCCGCTTCGCGGTTCGATCGAGATCCCCTATCGCTTTTTCAAACTGTGGACTCGAGGCTTTTTTCAAATGGTCAAGAACCGGGATCAATTCGCGAAGTTGCGTTTCGGCAAGCATTCGTCCGGCGGAACGCTGGTCGTTGGGGGAGGACTCTTGTCCCACCGCGATCACAACCACCCCCATCAGTGACGCAAAAATGACGCTTGCAACCTGACTACCGAGCAACAATCGATTCACGGTGTGACCTCGTCGATATCAAATGCTTCGTCAGTAGGAATCATCAATGACATTGCCATCAGCATCCATTCAGGCGGCTCGTCGCTGATTGGCTCCGATGTCGATTTATCACCTTCCATTTCTTCCATCACTTCGTCGACTTCGGCGGTGGTCGATGCAAAAGATTCGGTCATCGAACCGTCCCAGTCCAGTTGGGGCGACTGGGTGTCGGTATCGCTCGCACGCACGTCCACCCACGCCAGCGCGATCCGTGAATCCTCGTTTTCGATCGCGATACGCGGGAACAATGCGATGGCAAGCACAGATGCCGCAAGTGAGAATGAGGTGATCGCGACGAAGCGGTATCGCCGCACCAGCGCGTGGGCATCGCTCCGCTTGAAGGTTGGCTGCGACGGTTGTTCGGCCCGGTATATCGTCGCCAAATCGCCAATCGTTTCGGCCCATTGGCACAAACGTTCCCCGTGGGCAGGATCGCGACCAAGCCAATTTTCGATCGATTGGCGATCCGTTTGATCAGCCTCACCAAACAAATAGGCAATCAACATTTCATCGTCGGGATTCGAATTCATCATCGTCGTATTTCAATCATCGCGAAGTATTTTCCTCAATTGCTTAAGCGCCGCGTGGACTCGGCTCAGCGCGGTTCCGAGCGGTATATCCAGTTGCTCGGCAATCTCACGAAAGCATGTGTTATCCAAAAAGCGTCGTCGCAGAATGTCTCGTTGTTCGGAAGTCAAATGATTCATTGCGAGTCGAAGTTCAACGGCCGATTCTTCGTTGTCCAATCCATTGTCATTCGTCGTTTGTATCGTGCGGTCATCGGTTCTCGCCGCGAGGGACCGCAGGACCTCGTCCGCTCGGTTTTTTGTTCGCCAGTGCAACGCGGCTTCGCGACGAGCGACAACAAACAACCAAGCGCCACGGGCGGCCGGCTCGACGTCGGCTCCTTGAGTCCACAATTTTTCAAATATCCGGCCGAGGCAATCGTCGGCGTCGGCATCACACCCCACGCGTACTCGCAGGAACGCAAGCACGCCGGTCGCGTAACGCTGGTAGCATTCCTCGAACTCCGGCGGTGCAAGGCGTTTTGTCGACACGTCAGGCTGTCACGATGGATCGGCTACATAGGAAAGATGCGCCGATGGGAGATCTTATTGATTGGCATTAAAACTTTTTAGGCACAAGCGAAGCGGAACGCGTGCCTGACCTCGACCCTCGGGAACGGCTGTCCTGCTCCTGGTCGTCCGTTGTTGTCCCTGGTTGCCCGTTGTTGCCCCTGGTCGCCGAGGGGACAGGAATTTATGCTTCCCCGACCGCGATCCTCAAGGTGATGTTTCCTGTCGCGGGCCGTGGCAGCCGCTTTCATGCTCTGCCGCCGGACGACAAACAAAGAAGTCAAATGATCGTAGAAAAAGACAGAGTTTGGATCGGTTTTGATCTTGGTGGGACCAAGATGATGGTAATCGCTTTTGACGACGAATTGAAACCGATCGGTCGTCGTCGTCGAAAAACCAAAGGCAGTGAGGGTGCCGAAAATGGCATGGATCGCGTCGTGTCGACGATCGTCCGCACCCTCGAGGAGGCGAATGTCGATCCCAGTCGGCTCGCCGGAATCGGCATTGGGTGCCCCGGGCCGATCGACATGGTGAATGGTAAGTTCCTTGAAGCCCCGAACCTGGGATGGACCGATGTCGACGTCGCGACCCAGCTAACCAAGCGGTTCGGATGCCCAACCGCAGTGCTAAACGACGTCGATGCGGGCGTTTATGGCGAATACTGCTTCGGTGCCGCTGTCGGGGCAAGGTGCGTCGTCGGCATATTTCCTGGTACAGGAATTGGCGGTGGTTGTGTGTATGACGGGCAAATTCTGCAGGGTAACGGTATTTCGTGCATGGAAATTGGTCATACCCGCATCAGCAGCAGCTCCCGCATTAGCGGCTTTGGCATGTCGGGAACCCTGGAAGCCGAAGCGAGTCGGTTAACGATCGCCGCTGAGGCGGTCAAAGCGGCTTTTCGCGGCGAGGCACCATATTTAATGAATAACGGCGGTACCGATTTGTCTGATATTCGCAGTGGCACGCTGGCGGCGTCCATTGAGCACGGCGACAAGGCGATCAAAAAGCTCGTTGAAACCGCATCGGAAACGATTGGATTCGCCGTCACAAACATCGTTCACCTTTTGGCCCCCGACCGGATCGTGCTCGGCGGTGGGCTCGTCGAAGCGATGCCGGATCTGATCGTCGGAACGGTCAAAAAGACCGCGAAGGCAAACGTGATGGCTGCGTATCGTGACCGATTCGACGTCGTCGCCGCCAAATTGGGGGACGATGCGGGGGCAATCGGCGCTGCCGCCTGGGCAAAAAATAAATTTTCCCAAAACTAAATTCTGAGTCTCCGCTAATCTGCCTCTGCGAAACCCCGACGCGATATCGGGGTGGCATCGTTCCCCTCTTTGGGACTCTTTGGGGAATTTAGAATTGTTGTCACGCGTTAGGGGTTCCCATTCTTCCCCATTTTGTTTTGGCGTGGATGGGATCGGGAATGGCGCGACAGATTTTTTGTACCAGCGGCCCCTTCGTTTCGACCCAACCCGTGGATTCCCACCCTCGGACTGAGGAGTTCAATGGATTTTTTGAAGGAATCGGTGGACTTTTTGATTATCATCCTTGCAACACAGTAAAAACGCATAGGCAACCTTTGATGAAGAAAAGGATTGCTCTTGTTCGCCGGTATGCGACCAACTGGACTAAAGCCCGATCGACTTAAAGCTCCGAGGAACCGGTGTCTACTATATTAAGCCCCCCCAAGAAACCCACGCGAAATTCTGTCATCTCCACTGACGCGATCGAGTCATTGAGCCCATACGTGCCCGATGGTCGAGCAGCTGAGGTGGCGGCGGTGGCGAAATCGCGAGTGCGAAAGTCGCGATTACGAAAGTCGCGAGTGCGAGGGGCACGATTACCCCTGCCGACACTGAGCACCAAATTTCAGGTTTTATTTACCGTCATTCCGTTGGTAATTGGTGACATTCTTGCGGTCCTTTCCGCGTTCGTGACCAGCCGTGTCGTGCTCGCCGCATTGATTCCGCAGGCCCTTCCAGGCTCTTTCATTTACGAGAGCATCGCGATTGTTTCTGCTTATTTATTGATGGCAACGGCGTTGGGACTGTATCCCGCGACAGGTTCGAGCCCGATCTGGGAACTTCGCCAGCAGGCCAAGGCTTGTTGTCTGAGTTTCTTGACCGTCTACTCGTTGCGGCAATTACAAACCGGTTTCAGGATCAATGAAACCGTATCGATGGCGTTTGCGGGCAGTATTGCGTTGTTTGTGGTGCCGGTGGTGCGATCAATCGTGCGCCATCACTTTCAGCGATATTCTTGGTGGGGAGAATCGGTCGTTATCATCGGCTCGGGTGTTCAAGGTCAGGCGATTTACAATCATTACGACGGTGTCCGCCAACGGGGGCTTCGACCGCTTGGCATCGTCGACAGTAAAGATTCTTATCGTGCAATTGATTCGAAGCCGAGTCTCTTGAGCCATATTCCGTACCTTGGTTCGGTTCGTCGTCTGTCGCGTATTGGTCGGCGTCGCTGGGTACGTTGGGGGATCGTTGCTCCGGGTGGGTGCGATGGCATGGAGATGTCAACGGTCATGCAGTATGCCGCGAATTTGCCGAACGTCATCATTCTTCCCTCCCAGCATCTATTGCCGAGCCTTTGGGCAAGTCCTCGCGAATGTGCCGGCGTAATGGGTGTCCATGTTCGTGATTACCTGCGAAGCCCCACGTCTCTGGCAATGAAACGATGTTTCGATATCGTTTTGTCCGCCGCGGCTCTCGTGATGGCCTCGCCAATTATCTTGGGCATCATTGTTTGTGTGAAAATGAAGTCGCCCGGACCCGTGTTCTTTGGCCATTCTCGCATTGGCCTTGGCGGAAAATCGTTCCGAGCCTGGAAATTTCGGACCATGGTCGTCAATGCTGACGAGGTTTTGGAGGAGTGCTTGGAAAACGATCCCGAGGCTCGCCGTCAATGGATGGAAGACCAGAAATTGAAGGATGACCCACGGATTATCAAGGGAGTCGGACACTTCATGCGAAAGTCTAGCCTGGACGAGATTCCACAACTTTGGAACATTTTGCGTGGCGACATGAGTCTCGTTGGTCCGCGCCCGATCGTGACCAGCGAGATTTCTCGGTACAGCGAGATGTATCCCCTGTACCTCCGCGTTCGTCCCGGCCTGTCGGGACTATGGCAGGTCAGCGGCCGGAACAATACCAGCTACGAGGAACGCGTCCGGCTGGACAGCTACTACGTTTGCAATTGGTCGATCTGGTTGGACATCTATATCGTCGCACGAACGTTCCGAACGATTTTGTTGCGGGAAGGCGCTTATTGACCTTACCGGTGCAACCGGTAGGACAAGACGTGGTGCGAGATTGCGCACTTTAAAACGACGCTTTCTCCTGGCAAATTCTTGGTGGCGTTATCAGAATTTCATCTGACACGCAATCGCGAAAGTTTTCACTCACTCTATTTTTGACCGTCTAAAAAGGACGCAGGACCGAACCGGTTTCGACGTCGCAAAGCAATGCGCGGTCACCACACTTACCCGGCCTCCTTTCCAGACCGAACCGCCCATGGTTGCAATCGCGCAGATCGTCGAATCATTTGCGTATGGCACGGCTAAGTCAGTCGTCCAGCTTTGCGAATTGCTTTCGGATAACGACCAGGTCACCGTTTTCTACGGTCATCGCCAGGGTACCGAAATCGACCTGCAATCGTCCAGCCAACGCGTCCAGTGGCGACCGTTGCCAGGACGTGGAAAAACAAAGCACATCGCCAACATGCGATTTCTGCGAGAGCAGTTGCGAGGATCGTTTGACGTGTTGCATGGTCACAGCGCGTACGGTGGGTTGTATGCAAAGGTCCTCGGCCCCCAACTGGGGATAAAAACCCTTTACTCGCCCCGTGGATTCTCATTTTTACGCGAGGACTTTCCCGCGATCGGGCGCAAGGTCTTTCGCGCGGTCGAGAAGGCGACGGCGCGTCGTTGCATCACCGTCTGCTGTGGCCCCTACGAACAAACGCTCGCCCAAAGCCTCGGTGGCCAGTGTGTGAGGATCAACAATGGCTACGACGTCACCGCTCCGGTTTCGATCGACAGGGTTTCCAACAATGTGCTCGGCGTTGGACGCATTTGTCACCAAAAAGGATTCGACATCTTTACCGACGTCGCACGTCGCCTTCCTGAAAATTCGTTTACCTGGGTCGGTGATATCCAATCCGGCAAAGCATCCGCCCTGGAAGATGTGCCACCAAATGTAGACGTGATTTCTTATTTGCCGCACCATGAACTGCTCGAGAAAGTTAAGTTTGCAAGGTTGATTTTGCTGCCATCGCGTTGGGAGGGGCTGTCTCGATTCCTGATCGAAAGCGTTTGTCTCGGCAAAGCGATCGTCACATCTCGTTTTCCTGGTAATCTTGATTGCCTCGATGGCGATTCAAGTGGCGAATCATTTGCCAACGGAATGGCGTGTCGAACCACCGATGACTATGTGCTAGCCGTTAGACAACTTTCGCGAGACGACGAAACACTCGATCGAATGCAATGGGCCAGTCACCGTTATGCCGCTGAAAATTTTGATCTCCAGTCGATCCGCGAACAATGGAAGTCGTTGTACCAATCATTCGGCAACAAGCGTTTTGAGCGCGAAATTGGTGTTTGACCGCCCACAATGAATCGAGTTGAGTTACCCATGCTAAATTTAAATTCTTACTACCAAACGGATGCGTCGCTCGAATCGATGGTGCGCGAAAACTTGGTCGACGGCAGTGTCAATGTCATCCTCGCCGGTTTCCCCAAATGCGGGACGACATCATTTGCCCATTGGCTGAATCAGAGCTCAAGCATCAACGTCAGCAACCCCAAGGAAACTTTCTTGCTTTGCCGCGAGCATCGACGTGAAAATGGCATCGCCGCCGAAGGGCACCTGTCGCGTTGCTTCAGCGACCGTCCCGCAAAATTTCGCGTCGAAGCGTCCACGCTTAACGTCTACTCAAAACCGCTGCTCAATGTCCTGCGGTCCATGGACGACGTGAAGGTCATTCTCAGTTACCGTGATCCGGTCGATTCAGTCATCTCGTGGCACAACCAGGTCGTTCAGGCCGAGGAATCTATTGATCCAGACTTGGATAAGTGTTGGGAACGATCCGTGTCGCACCACCTTCACGGCGAAGCTGAATCGACATTCCGGTTGATGCAGGACTACGCGGCCGTTTGTTCGTACGGCGAATGGATCCAGCGTTGGCGTGACGCAATTGGTGACGAACGATTGCTCATTGTTCACGCCGATGAATTGCAGTCCGGGGACGCGGACCTACGATCCCGACTCGACAGATTCTTCGGTTTGCCGCTTGCCCTGGCGGATTCCGCTCCGGTCCTTAATCGTTATGCGTCGATCCGGTTTGAGTCGTTCTATAAAACGTTTAAATACAGCGGCATCAACAAACGATTGCGTCAAATCGAACGAAACCTGCCGCTCGCACAATGGATACGCAGCGTTGCGAAAGAGAAATTATTTCGTAAAGGCCAGAACAAACAATCCGCACCAACGCAGAAGTCAGCGCTCGGTCAGTACTTTGAATGCGATTTTCGTTTGGCCACGGAATTAGCGACAACAAACCGGGCGTTTTGGGATGGTCAACCGAAATCGCGTCACACCGCAAATCCGTCACTTGAGGGCGATCGCTTGGGCGGAGAGGTCTCTGGACCAGGACTTAACGCCGCAAACGCCCACGCCGTGACACTCAATCCGTCGGCTCCCTGATCGCTTAATCATGTTCACTCAAACATTACTTGTCATCGCACAGTGCGCACTCCTGGGTGGACTTATTTACCTATGTGCCAGTGGCGGACGAACCGTATTCCAGAGATTTTTCAATCCTGGTTGCTGGTTTTCGATGTTCTACTCGTTGTGGTTTCTGATACCGCAATTGGTGTCGATGTCCAATCGGAACTTTATTCTAGATTACCCAGGCGCGACCCAACAATTGGTCCAACGCAGCCAATGGCATCTCGTCGGTTTTATCTCCGCGATTTTGCTAGGGGTTCTCGTAGTCCGTTTGTTGTTTGACAATTCAGCGAGAACCGGCGGGATCAATTTAACGTTTGAGAAATTAAGGGCGGCTGACTACCAATTGTTGGCGATCTTCTATATTTTCGGCGTGGGAGCGACGATCTATCTCGGCAATCAACTGATGAATTCTGAGGGGATGCGCAGTGAATTGGTAAAAACGCCGGTCGGTATGCTGGCGACCATACTTAGCTTTTTCGGCGTATTTTCCATGGCTGTGTTTATCGGCCATGGATTGTTCGAGAGACGTTACCTGATGGTTTTCTTCGCTGTTGTCGTGCTCGGTGGTGCGATCTTCTTTACCGGTGCTCGCGGTCGATTGCTTTGGCCATTGTCGCTTGCGGTCGCCTATTTCCTCTGCCGAACCAACCAAATGAAAATCGGCCACATTTTGGCCCTCGGGATGCTGGGAATCCTCGTTTTGTTGGTTTTCGATCCCCTGCTCGCCGCACTCCGGTCGACCCGGTTCAGCTGGCAAGAAGTTCAGGATAAGGTCCTGATCAGTAACCTTTTCATGACAAAGCGGAATTTTGACGGTTTCGCGAATTTTACGGTCATTGTAAGCCAAGATTCGCTGGCGGCGGATCCGAATATACTTCTGCGTGGCGGCCGATCCGCATTCATGAATCACTACTTTCCCGGATTCCTAGAGAAAGGTGTTGGTTTTGGCACCACGATCCCGGGAATGTTATGGTTGGCCGGCAACCTTAAAGGACTGATTGGGGGCGCTTTTGTCTATGGCGCGATCTTAGGCTTGCTAAGCTTTTGGATGCGATGGTTAAAAACCGAGCCGATGTTTTGGTCTTATATGTTTGCAATGACCTGGATTGCTGCGTGCGGAGGTAATTTCCAAGAATCCCTCGATAAGATGATTGCGGTCGTACTGCCCGGTTTCGTTTGGATTGCGATTTTACCGTTCCGCCACCTTCGTCAAGAAGGATCCGTGGTCGGCGATAAAGTCAGTGATTCGGTGAGTGTTGATCCAGGATGAAATCCGCACGCAAAGCGTTGCCGCTGATCAATAGCACGGTATTCCGGGGACTAGGTGCGGTCAGCCAATTGGTCTTAGTGGCCTGGGTGACCCATCATCTGGTCGACAAGTCGGAGGTCGGACAGTTTCTGTTCTACCTTTCCTGCTTCACCGTCATTTCGCCAATGCTACTGTTTGGAACGCAGCAGTATGCGATGAGGCACCTAAGTCAATACGATTTGATTGATAAAGACTCATCGAACGATGCGGCGAGAATGTTAGCGTTGAGTCTCCGCGTGTTGTTGTGGGCTTTCGCCTTTTTATTCCCGCTCGGCTGGTTTTTGGATTCTCAATCGTACATTGCATCACGCTCGATGGTGCCGCTGCGGTTGATTCTTGTTAATTCGGTGTTAGGCAGCGGTTGTTTGGTCGTGGCCGCTCATTTGCATGGATTCAGGAATTTAGCGAGCTCGCTTTTTTTTAGCCACATTTGTGTTCCCGCCGTCGCTGTGGTTTTGTTCGCTGGTCTTGCGGTCACCGATGCTGCGGGTGTCATTTGGTACCATGGTATCGCCTGTTTTATTTCCGTTTTGCTGGCGATGGCATTTTGGTATCTAAAGTTCGGTAGGCACGTTAATCGATCAAGCTTGACCGTGAACGATGCCCAAGTCGAGATCTCCGCTTGCTTAGATTTTTGGTTGCTCAACACGTTTATCCTTATCGCCAATTGGGCACCCCTGTTGCTGGCCGGATGGATCATCCAGGCGGAGGACATCGCCGAATTGAATGTTGCGCAGCGATCAGCGAACCTGATTAATTTCCTATTGATCGTCGTCAGCTTTGCGTTTGCACCAAAATTTCGATACGCATGGTCGCGAAATGATGTCGATGGACTCCGTCGGATGGTGTCCAAGTGCACCCGTTATCTGTTTTTGATTGGGACTTTGGTGTCCGTTGCGGTCGTGGTTGCATCACCATGGATCATGAATGCGTTTGGTGACCAATACCGGCGTGGCGCAATGCTGCTGTGTATTTTTGCCGCGGGACAATATTTCAATGTCATCACTGGCACGGTCAATCAAGTGTTGACGATGTGCAATCAGGAACGAACGCTGCGGAACATTTGCATGGTTTCGGCGCTCTGTTCGTTGGTGCTCGGATACGTCCTGACAACACGGATGGGCGCAATCGGTGCCGCCTTGGCCGTCGCCATTTCGTTGACGATCCAAAACGTCAGTGCATTGATTGCGATTCGGCGAAAGCTCGGTTTTTGGGTCTTTATGGACTCTTCGCCTCGATCTTTACCCACGCATCTTTCAGCGAAACCACTCGATTGAGCACCATTTGCTCGGGCGTTGAATCGGCATCGACGCAAAAATATCCGATGCGTTCAAATTGAAGTCTTTCGCCGACGATTGCCTGTTCGATTGCCGGTTCGGCTTTCGCGATTGACGTTTTTAAAGAGTCGGGATTGATGTAGTCGAGGAAAGATTTTCCTGACTCGTTTGCATCAGGATTTTCGATCGTAAACAAACGGTCGTACAATCGCACTTGCACGTCGGTGCAGTGTCCCGCACAAACCCAGTGGATTGTTCCTTTGACCTTTCGCCCCGATGCATCCTCGCCGCTGCGGGTCGCGGGATCGTAGGTGCAGAGGATTTCGACCACCTCGCCATTTTTGTCTTTGACGACATCATGGCAATCGATGATGTAGGCGGCTCGCAAGCGAACAGCACCGTTCTTTTTCAGCCGGAAAAATTTGTTTGGCGCTTCCTCGCGGAAGTCTTCTTGCTCGATCCAAAGGCTGCCCGAGAACGGGATCTCGCGAACGCCCGCATCCGGGTCTTCGGGGTTGTTGACCGCGGTAACGGTTTCGACCACCGGTAAACCGTAGGCATCAACGGGCCAATTGGTGATCGTCAATTTTACCGGATCGAGAACCGCCATTCGCCGCGGGGCGATCGCGTTGAGGTGATCGCGTATCGCGTTCTCCAAACGAACCACTTCGATCGTGCTGTTGAATTTTGCGACGCCGATATCAGCGCAGAAATTACGAATCGCGTCGGGTGTGTAACCACGTCGGCGCAGTCCGCTGATCGTCGGCATTCTTGGGTCATCCCACCCGCCGACGCGGTGCTCTTTGACCAATTGCAATAACTTGCGTTTGCTCATCACCATGTACGTGATATTCAAACGCGCGAATTCAATCTGGCGTGGGGTATGGATTTGAAGGTTTTCGCAAAACCAATTGTAGAGCGGTCGATGGTTTTCAAATTCCAGGGTGCAGATCGAGAACGAAATATTCTCGATCGAATCGCTTTGGCCGTGCGCCCAATCGTACATCGGGTAAATGCACCATTGGTCCCCGGTTCGGTGATGGGGGGCACGGAGGATTCGATACAGAACGGGGTCCCGCAGATTGATATTGTCGGCCGCCATATCGATCTTGGCTCGCAACGTTCGGCTGCCGTCGGGGAAATTACCCGCCTTCATGTCGCGAAACAGTTCAAGGTTTTCGGCGACGGTGCGATCGCGGTGCGGGCTGTTGGTTCCTGCTGCGGTCAACGTTCCGCGATATTGTCGAGTCTCGTCGCCGCTTAGATCACAAACATAAGCTTTTCCGTCCTGAATCAGCTTTTCCGCCCACTGATAAAGTTGTTCAAAGTAATCGCTCGCGTAGTGCAGATTGTCCCACTGGAATCCAAGCCAACGGACGTCTTCCATGATCGAATCGACATATTCGGTCTCCTCCTTGGCTGGGTTCGTGTCATCAAAGCGGAGGTTGCAGGTGCCGTTGTATTTTTGAGCCAGCCCAAAATTCAGGCAAATACTTTTTGCGTGTCCGATGTGTAGGTAACCGTTGGGCTCTGGCGGGAAACGCGTGTGTACACCGGTGAATCGCCCCGCTTCGAGGTCGGAGTCGATTGCCTGTTCGATGAAGTGCCTGGGCCGTGTGAGATCAGCGTCGTTCATTGGATTTCGTGGGTGCAGTGGTGGAACAGCGTCGCGACTGTTCTACCAAACTAGAACTTCCAGCGGTATTCGAGACGAACGCCGTTGAGGTCGCGATCGTTTTCTCGCCAGCCGTACATCGCGTCCATGCGGATGATGGTGCAATGAGAGATTGCGAATTGGTACCGTGTTCCCAGCGCGTATTCGTTCCCTTTGACAAACGCACGATCGCCGTGGGGTGTCAGGTACGTGCCCTCGACGATCCATTGCCGGTCAAAGTTTGCACCGATCAAGTCGATCCCCACCGAGCCTCCGGCGGTATCGGCACCGGTGGCATCGAGCGTCGGAAATCCGTTCAGACCATCGATCTCGAAATTGAGCCCCGTGTTGCGGAGCACGCCACCGGCGACCCCCGCACGGGCAACGGATTGCGGACGGTCCCAGCCGGCAAAGAAATTGAAATACGGAATCACTCGCAACGGTTCGGGCGTGACGAGACTGTTCTCGACCAACAGCAACGCGCCGTTCGCGGTTCGCTGGTTTTTTGGCAGGTCTTGGCCCGAGTTGACGATGATGCGAACACTGTTGCTGATCTTGTCAAAATATCGGCGAGTGAAGCTGAACGTCGAATTGTGGTAGCTCCGGTTTTGGCCCGCGATATCGTTGAGGTAGGCATAACCGGTTTCGATATAACCCCCGTAGGCGTCGATAAACCAGGCGGTCCCAAATGCCTGCGCCGCATGGTTGTCCGCGCCGAACGCGGGGCTGTTGATTTGGTCAAAAACGGCAAAGAATGTCGCATCAAAATTGGACCAATTGAGCAAGCGACTATGTTGTGCCGGAATCGCGAAAGCGGCTCCCGAAACAGCATCCTCCATCCAGACGCCGTTTTGAAAAAGCAGCGGGACCAAGCCCGCGGTGAATGGCATTTCCTTGGGCGAAGGCGTCCCCGTCGCTCCGCCAAACAATGCGCCTGCGTCGCCCTCGAAAAACGCGGTGACCGGGTTGAGGTTATAGAATGACAGGTAATCGAATGAACCGTCCTCACGCTCGAATCGGGTGAAATCGGTGACTCGGTTAAGCGGTCCAAAGAACGCGTGAAATCGCTCCGTTCCGGTAAGGCGATAATCGACATCCAAATTTAATCGACTTGCCCAATTGTTAAATGTGCCGTCGGCATTGCGTCCGCTGCCGATTCCGGTTCGGAAGTCGCCATAAACATACAACTGCTGCTGGACGAGGTTGGTCGGGCCCAGCCAGGTTTCGCTCGGCGGGTTAAGACCGCTGCCGTACCAATCGCGTCCTAGTTCCAGCAGCGGTCGCTGCGTCGGTACCGCACGTTTGTCGTCGTATACCGATTGCTCGGTCGCGAGGTCATGGAACCATGGCGAGAGACCGGTTTGCAGGGGTGAGAAGTCATCATCGTGTTGCCAATCCATGGATGGGCAAACGTCGCGATTGACGAGAGAATTCTCAACCGATTTTGCGAGCGCCGGCGCGGGCGCAGATTCGGTTGATAACGGTATCGACTCGGGTTTGGCGGGTGCGGGAGGTGCGGGCAACCGGGTCGGTTTTTGATCGCTTCGAGGTGCCGGCAATGCTTGTTCGTTTGTGCCGACCGGCGGCAAGCGTGTCTGTGCTTGGCACATGGCTGTTGAAATCATCATCGATCCGAAAACGAAGATTCGCAGTGTTGGTGCGATCCGTTTCGGTGATGTGAAAAAAGCCATATTAATTTTGAGCGTTCACCGTAATTAAAGGAAACTTGCGAGCCGCGGTGTCATGACGATCACCACAATGGATAGCGTCGTGGTCTCGGAACCACATTGGGTTCTGTGACCATAAATGTATAAGACGACTGTTCAAAGTCGATGATGTTCTCGTTCAAACGCCTCACCATTTCAGCCGACGCTCCGACCAATCGCATGAAATAAGGGGGTTCCGGACGGCTGCGCAATCGCGCCGATAATCGATAGGGGCCCGGCGTCATCAACTTTTCCGCCGGGACGACGTAGTGCGCGATGCGGTGATCCAGCGGGGCGATCGAGTGGGCTTCCATGCGGATCAATGGCGGGTGGTTCAAGACACTGACGGGGACCGCGCCAGGCCGCAGAAACACTCGCTGGTCGAGACTGAAATTCAATGGCACGGGCGCCTCACGATCGGTGCCACGAACGTTGTTGATCAAAAACTTGGTTTGCAAATTAAAGAGCTGCGCATCGCGGGGCAGTCGGTGTGTATTGACGTCGACCGACTGGAGATCGGCGAGGTCACCGTTGCTGTCCAGGTAGCCGCTTTCCCAAATGCGTTTTCCGGTTGGGTCGATCAATACTACATTCAGCCAGAGTTGTGGTTGGGCACCCAACGATCCGGTTGGCAGGTTGTGACCATCGCTGATGTTGTCCACGCGGTACGAGAATCGAAGCGGGGTCGAGGTCACTGGGGTGTTGACGACCGATGGGCCGCTGAGTTGCCCGGCGGCGGACAGCGTTGCCGCGGCGATACCTCGTTTCTCGCCAAGCTTGGCAAGGTTTTTATCAATGATCTTTCGACCGGTGATCCGTTCGTCGCGGTTGTCCCAGGGGGGCGGAAACGTGACGTTACTGGGGACCCCTTTTTCAAACTCGGGCGTTCCCCAACCAGAGCGATATTCAAAGGCCAGCCATTGCCGAGCCGTGTAGCGGTCGGCGTCTGGGTTATGAGGAAAAATGCCTGGATGAGCGATCGAGTATCCGGGACCCCAAAAAACATGGTTGGAATGTTTTCGCGGCTCGCCGAATGGTTTATCCGAGATCACTGCACAGTGCGCCGTTTCATAACCCTTGGCCTTTCCGGGAACGCTGCCCATGTGGCAGTCCTGGCAGGTGATGCCTTTGGCGGCCGCGGGACCGGCGCGATATTGGGCCTCGACGATTTCTAACCAGATCCCTGGATGGACGGAGACCTGGTGGCATGAAGTGCAAAAATCGCTGCGAGAGATCGGCTCAAATGGTCCGCAATGTTGATGCATCGCTTGCCCGGGCCCGCTGTCATTGGCATCGAGTTTTAATTTTAACTCAGCGGCCTTTGATCTCGCCTCACGTACGCCATCGCCATTGGAAGATCCATAAATAGGAGCGTGGGTGTCGCCCGGTTCGATGCGTCGATCGCCGTTCGTTCGCCCGAGGGATTCGTTGACCCGGTGACAAACGATGCAGGTGATCCCTTCGCGAACCACCGGAGGAGCGTCAAGTATTGTCATTGCTGGTGGGATATTGAGCTGCGTTGCGACCGGTGCATGACATCGAACGCAGAACGATCCGACGGTTCCCTGCGTGAGATCCTGCATCGCCTGTTCGAACCGCTGGAACATCGGCGACACCGACGCATAAGCGTGGCTGCTCATTCGCCATTCGTCGTAGTGCTTTTGGTGGCATTTTGCACACGACTGGGCGGACGGATAAATGCTTTCAAGCGGGTGCGGTGCTTTGCTCTTGCTGTCACCGATGCCATCAACGGGAGCGGTCGATCGAATGGGTGATGACGGCCCCATACCTGACAGCGGATCATTTCTTGATTCGTTCGCCGAATCCAACAAATCATCGCTGGAATTGCGGCGATGGAACGTGGCGGTTTGAATGGGTGTATCGGCTTGCGAAGCGACTAGGTTTTGCCAGGCGGCAACGCAACCATCGGGCAATTGCGAAACGATGTTCCCGTCGATAGCCGGTAACCGGTGGGGTTTTGTGGATTCCTGTGCAATCACCTGGGCCGCGATAACGATTACCGCGGAAAATAAGGAAAGGACAAGGATGCCGCGTGGTCCCCGAATCATGGCATTCTCCCCTTTGTCGTATTTTGGGCCGGACAATCGGCTCCATGCAAACGCTTAGATCGACATGCCTTGTCGTTGAGATTGGAATTACCCTTGCACCAGTAAATAAGGACGCGATCGGTAAAGTCACCATGACGAACCGAAGAAAATCGACAAAATCAGAACAATCGCTCAAGTCAGACGCGTGGCCGTGTGACGCCACCATCTCTTCACTTTTTTGCACGCCATTTCTGGCCTTATCTCGATGAGCGTGGTAGGGATTAGATTGGGTGTTGGTGTTTTCCACTGGCATTGGCCAGAGCACACGTCCGCTGCTGGCTCCCCCTCATCTTTGCTACTCGTCGGCCAGAGATCGCAACCATGCGTGAACAAATTGAACCCGATGCCAATCGTGGCTTTTTTCGATGTCCGGTGCAGGTAGAAGATTCTGCCGCATTGATATCGATTCGTGGAAAGCGATTTCCTGTGCTATTGCAGGATAAGTCGATCGACGGATTTTCGGTGCTGGTCGAACGACGTCATTCGCAGCGTCTGCGATTGGGGCCCCAGTGGATCTTGGAATCGAATGATGAACGCACGGAGGTGCTCGCCCAGTGGATGTTCAATGCGCCAGATGGATCGATCCAGATCGGGCTCCGTCGGTTGCGAGATTTAACCATGCAACCCAAGCCGGCGTTATTTCCGACATTTCGCGTCCGAGGAAAACACCAGACTCAACCTGATTTGGCGATCGCGGGAATCGGCATCGTCATCATTCTGGCTTTGTCGTTGCCCGGCATCGGGACGCGTTTAGGAACCGCTGGTTGGATCCAAAACGGACTGGTCACACTGTACGACGTGGTCACCGCTAGCAACCAATAACCGATTTGTTAAGATCGGTCTCGAGCATTACCGACCGACCAACGATGCGAGATGCTCGCGCATGGCCTGAAAAAACGTTGCACCTGATTCGGCCGTGGGGACCAAATCGATCACCGAAAAGGGTTCGGCCGACCCGGTCCGGTAAGACGTCGGGAGAGGCAAAAGCGTCAAGCCACGGGCCTCTGCTAATCGTCGCGCGCGCGGGATATGAAACGCGCTGGTGATCAATCCTATGTCTCCACGCGCCGGAAATGTCGGGGGAGGTGATTGGAGAAACAAATGGAGGTTGGTCATCTCCGCGGACGTGTTCATGCCGTCGATAAGAAAGATTCGATCCTCAGGAACATCGAGCGAACGGAGCAATTCGAATCCCAGGCGAGACGGGTTGTATCGCTCGAGCGATTTGCGATCCAGTGACTCGCTCCCCGGGACAAAGTTGTCCGCGCCGGTGCAGATGATCGCGTCCGTTTTTCCGGCGTGCCACAGTTGTGCGGCTAACACGATCCTGTGGCCATCTTTGTTCAGTTGAGCTTCGTCGTTTCGGCCCAGGAATGCTCCGCCGCCTAGGACAACGACGGCGCGGTAGCGATTTGCTGACGCCTCCAGCGGTGACGCCTTTGCGACGTCACCCTCAAGCCCAGCGATCAACATGCGTGTCAGGATCGGATTGAATGTGACCCCGATGATCGCGCTGAGGATTACTGCCATGACAAGTCGCTGCTTCGTTCCATTGATGCATTGATAAGCAACGTTATAGATTGACGCTAACCAACCCAAACCAACGGGCATGATCAGGTCGACCATCACGCGTTGAGACGCGAGCGACCCTTCGGCGAGATAAGCAAGAAACACAATCGATACAGCGATCGCCAATGTGACGACCGAGGGAAAAAACGATCGCGAGCGGAACGTCACCGGTCCATGGGCCTCACTCATGCATCATCCGCGGTTACGGTTTGGTGGGACGTCAACTCGGCCGCGAGCTCTTTGATTTTCTTAAGATCCATTTTTCCGGTTCCGAGAATCGGAATCGACTCGACCAAAAAGAAACTGTCAGGAGAGGGGATGAATAGGTTGGGAAGGCCCGCCGACGTCAGCGCGGCTCGCATTTGATCGGTTGTCTTCTCGGTGGCAAGATGCAAGACGATCAATCGTTCGCCGCGCTTCGTATCGGGAACTGCCGTCACACAGACTTGAACCTTGTCATCCTCGGGATCGTCGCCGACGACTTTCATCAATTCTTCTTCGATGCGAACATGCGGAATCATCTCACCAGCAATCTTTGAGAATCGACTGAGTCGACCCGTGATGTGTAGGAAGCCATTGACGTCGATATGGGCGATGTCGCCGGTTGTGTACCAACCATCAATAACGACCTTAGCGGTAAGGTCTTCCTGGGCGAGATAACCTTGCATCACGTTGGGGCCGGTGACCAACAACATGCCATCGGTCTCGCATGGCAATTCGGTGACGAGGTCATCGATATCGACGATCCGCGTCGCAACGCCGCAAAGCGGACGACCAACGGAACCTTCCTGGGAATCGATTTGGTACGTGGCTTTGGACCGCGACTTTGGGATGTTGACTGATACCAGGGGGCTAAGCTCCGTCGCCCCATAGCCTTCGGTCGGACGCACGCCGAAACGCTGCTCAAAAGTATCGAAGAGATCGGCTGGCATTTTTTCGGCACCGACAACGACGACATCCAATTTTGCGAACTGGGATGGTTCGATACGGCGTAGGTATCCACGCAGAAAAGTTGGCGTTCCCAGTAAAACGGTGGCTCCATATCGTTCGGCAAGCTTGCCAATTTGCCGAGCATCGAGCGGATTGAAGTGGTACACGCCGGCGGGGCCCAGTGTCATCACGGACCACAGGGTGACCGAATAGCCGAACGAATGAAAGAACGGCAAGATTCCTATTACGACATCATCACCCGTCAACTGAACCGCGCGGCGAACCGCTTCGACGTTGTGACTGATGTTCGCGTGGGAAAGCATCACGCCTTTGGGATGCCCCGTCGACCCGCTGGTGAAGATAATCGTCATCAAGTCATCGCACTTGATGCGATTCAAACCGAGCACACGAATTAGGACAAATTCAGGCAACAGTACCGCTTGAATGAACGCGATCGCCTTATCCGATTTCGATACTTTCTCGCGTAACGATTCCAAGGCGACAATGTTCGCGTCAAGCTTCACATCCACTTTTTCGAGGAACTTTTCGCTCGACAGCACCGTTCGGATGCCCGCTTGATTCACGCAATAATTCAGCGATGCACTTGGCATCGTGTAATTTAAATTGACCGAGACACGCCGATCAAACGAAAGTGCCGCGTTGGACACGACCGCCGCGACGCTGGGCGGTAACAGTAATCCGACATTGGTCTCGTTGTCGGTGAACACTTCGCGTCGCAGCATTCGCCGCAGCGCGAGGCTGCGGACGAGTAGATCACGGGCGGATAATTCAACTCCGGAGGAATCGGCGGCTTTAAGTTTGCGTCCATCGCGACGCAGCACGCGAATCAACTCGACGGGAAGAATTGGAAACTCGTCACTTCGATCGCGGCAAGTTTTTGCGCCCAGCGCAAGCACCTGAGACTGCAACAAATCAACCGGGGTGTCGGTGCCGACCGGTTTGCCGATCGTGAGGGTCAATTGACGTCGCGGCCACTGCGGCCATTTCCAGAAAAATTTGCCACCGGAAAAACTGAAGATGCTGCCCCACATCCCATGGAGATAGACGGGCACAATTTGCGCATCGGTGCCTTTGACGATCCTGGTGAGCCCCGGCTTGAAGGCTTGCAATTGGCCGGTCCGCGTCAACGTGCCTTCCGGAAAGATGCCGATCACATCACCGGCGAGCAGGCCTTCGCGTGACGTCTTAAATGCTCGACCGATCGACTTCGGGCTTGCCGACATCAGGATCGTGTCAAACGCCCCCCCCAAGAAATCACCAAGTTTAGATTTGAAATTGCCCCCATCGACGAGGAAGCGAATGTTTCTTGGCAACATCCACAGCAGCAGGATTCCATCGATCCATGAAACATGGTTACTGATCAGGACGACGCCGCCCGAGACCGGAAGATTCTCAATGCCGACTAGTCGCTTTTTGTAAAGCAGCGCCAGGAAGGGTCGAAAGCAACTGCGAACAAATAAGCGACGATTGACGCGGGCTAAGATCGCCAACGCAACGAGTACGCCGGCAACGCCCAACACTGACCACAGTAGCGCATTCATCGGTCGACCTGAACGAGAGAACGAGAATCGAGACGGCGGGACACAATCATTGTGTTCTCGACCGACACCCCGCGTGCATGTTTTAAAGACTTAGGGAGTGCATCGAAAGGTCGAGACGTCGTCTGGGCGAGCGAAATTACGATTCCAGCGTGCTGTCGAAGACCTGAACCTGTTTCCAGTTCGCTTTCTCGGCCGCGATGAATTCCAAGTGACGAGGAGCGACCTGATAGTCGTCGTGCGTTTGTCGGTCGGCAAAAACGACATGGAGAGAGATATGAAACAGCCCATTTACCGGACGGTTCAAATCAGGCACGCGGCGTCCGACCGAGAAATCGACGACCCCGTCGTGACCGGTCAGATACGTATCACAGGCGGCGATCAAGCGGTCAATCGCTTCGTCGGAGGAGTCTTCCAGCGTGAAAAAAACGTGATGAGCCAGTCGCGGCATGAGTCGGTTTCCGGTGCCTAAATGAATCGTTAAAAGTTAAAAGTCGTTGATGTTGCGGTTCTTTTTGGGATCAGCGTCGCTGCGTCGTTCCAGCCCCGCACGGTCCATCAACGAACTCTTCAGCAGCTCTTCCATGTGTTCATCATCCGCCGGTGGCGGGCCGAAGGCACCGAGATCTTGAGGTTCGTATTCGATTCGATATTCGTGCCGAGCGAACGAGATTTTGCAATGGGGATCCAGTCGCTTACGGACGACTTGGCGACCATCGACCTTAACACCGTTTCGGCTGCCCAGGTCTTTGACGAACCAGTAACCATGTTCGATCGTCATGCGGCAATGCTGGCCGGAAACGTTCGAAAAATTGAGCACGATGTCGCAACCCTCCCGGCGACCGAGAATCAAACGATCCTTTAATAATGGGATCGGATCGCCACCGCCGGTCGGAACCAGCAACCCGAACTTTCCATTCAATTCGACTTTTTTGTCCCAAGACATCGCGGTCACTCACTCTCGTCGGACCTGTTCAAAGGTCCCAAATGGAAACGGAAACACATGTTGGGCTATCGCTTTCCCATTTTACTGCAAAAACATAGAATTCAACACTTCAAAGGGGTTCCATGCAAAAACATTCGGACGTCCAGGGCGTCAAAATCGATTCGTCTCGACCGCGATTGGTCGCATTCGGGACCGCATTGAGGCGACGGTTCGGCGGTCGGGTCCAGCGAGTCAGCATTGATGCGGGTTTTACATGCCCGAACGTCGACGGCACTGTCGCAGGCGGCGGGTGTAATTTTTGTGACAATCGGTCATTCAGCCCCAGTCGCCGCGTTCGCTTGGCCGCGGTCGAAGACCAATTGCGTCGGGGCGTCGAATCGCTGCGTCGTCGGTACAAGAACGTCCATGCATTTATCGCCTATTTTCAACCGGCAACGAACACCTACGCGCCGGTCGAACAATTGGAAGAGGTGTATCGCTTGGCCCTGCGGTGCTCGCCCGAGATCGTGGGTTTGGCGATTGGGACGCGTCCGGACTGCGTCCCCGATCCGGTGCTTGACCTGCTGGAGGATCTGTCTCGCGAAACGTACGTTTCGGTCGAATACGGCATGCAGACGAGACATGACGCGGGTTTGCAATGGATGAACCGCGCTCACGGTCACGCTCACATGATCGACGCGATGAACCGGAGTCGTGGACGGGGATTTGAAACGTGTGCCCACATCATCCTGGGAATTCCCGGCGAATCGAAAGAACAGATGTTGCACACCGCGCGATCGATCGGTTCGCTGGGCGTCGACGCGGTAAAGATTCACAACCTGTATGCGGTCCGCAATACGCCGCTGGGCGATGAGGTCCTGAGCGGTGCCGTCACCATGATGAGTCGTACCGACTACATCGAAACGATCGTCGATTTTCTGCGGCTGATTCCACCCGGCGTGATCGTTGAACGGGTCAGCGGCGACGCGCCGCCGGATTACCTCATCGAGCCAAAGTGGTGCCTCGACAAATCCGTGCTTCGCAAACAGATCGAAGATCGCTTGGTTACGCTCGATGCCTATCAGGGCGATCAATACGACCCTTCGTGGCAGGACGAACCGGTCGAGCCCGCCTCCACGCCGCCGGAGATCCAGCAACGCATCGGGACCCGTGGTCGATTGCCGGTGCTGCGTATCCAAGACGCTCAGAGCTGAAGGTGCTGCACGACGCTTCGCCGTCGTCAGATGGCCGTTGAATAATTTGCCGCTA
>Ga0105045_10000066_pt1 | contig 52873 bp, 39 predicted proteins | sample MAT02_FD_78089 | JGI IMG/M metagenome (GOLD analysis project Ga0105045, IMG submission 78089) | Freshwater microbial communities from Lake Fryxell liftoff mats and glacier meltwater in Antarctica - MAT-02 (megahit assembly) | ecosystem: Environmental > Aquatic > Freshwater > Ice > Liftoff...
AGGGCTTTACTCTTTTCTTCGTTGAGGTTATCGTTAGTCATAACTTTTCCTGTCTTTGGTTGACTAACTAATCTACATTTAAAGAATTTCTTTTATCAAGTCTTTTTTATGAAATCGCCCTGTCTTCTGGGACAATTTAATGCTGAACAACGCATACAAGTGCTTTCTAGTCAGAAGGGAGTCGGGGTTAACCCCTTGATCTACCCAGAAATTTTCGGTGAAGCGATCGATTTTCTGAGTACACTGGATCAAGAACAATGTATACGAGTTCTTTCTATTCAAGATAGAAAGGGACACACTCCTTTACATTATCCAAAAGTTTTTTCTTTAGCTGTCGATTTTCTGAACACGTTGGATCAAGAGCAATGTGTACAAATTCTTTCCATTCAAGATCAAAGAGGCGGCACTCCCTTACAAAACCCAGAAGTTTTTGCTGCAGCTATCGATTTTTTAAATAACTTGGAACAAGAACGACTTATACAAGTGCTTTCCATTCAAGATGTAGATGGATGTACTCCTTTACATAAGGCAAAAGTTTTTGCTGAAGCTGTCGATTTTTTAAGCAAGTTGAATCAAGAACGACTTGTACAGGTGCTTTCCATTCAAGATGAAAGGGGCTGTACCCCTTTACACGATGCGGAAGTTTTTGCTGAGGCTGTCGATTTTTTAAGCAAGTTGAATCAAGAACGACTTATACAGGTGCTTTCCATTCAAGATGAAAGGGGCTGTACCTCTTTACACGATGCGGAAGTTTTTGCTGAGGCTGTCGATTTTTTAAGCAAGTTGAATCAAGAACGACTTATACAGGTGCTTTCTATTGAAGATGAAAACGGCAACACGTCTTTACATTATCCAGAAGTTTTTGCTGAAGCTGCCGATTTTTTAAGCAGGTTGAATCAAGAACGACTTATACAAGTCTTGTCCATTCAAGATAGAAGTGGCAACATGCCTTTACACAATTCAGAGGTTTTTGTTAAAGCCATCGATTTGCTAAACAAATTGGGTCAAGAGCGACTCATGCAGGTTCTTTCCATGCAAGATGTCGATGGGTTCACTTCTTTACATTATTCAGAAGTTTTTGCTACAGCTATCGGTTTTCTAAGTAACTTGGATCAAGAACAACTTGTACAAGTCTTGTCCATTCAAGATAGAAATGGCAACACGCCTTTAAATTACCCGGAAGTTTTTGCCGAGGCTATCGATTTTCTACGCACGTTGGATCAAGAACGACTTGTACAAGTCTTGTCCATTCACGATACAAATGGATTCAGTTCTTTGCATTGTCCAAAAGTTTTTGCTGAGGCTATCAATTTTCTAAGCATGTTGGATCAAGAACGACTTGTACAAGTCTTGTCCATTCAAAATAGAGGTGGATTCACTTCTTTACATTGTCCAAAAATTTTTGCTGAGGCTATCAATTTTCTAAAGAACTTGGATCAAGAACGACTTGTATCAGTTCTTTCCATTCAAGATAAAGATGGATCCACTTCTTTACATCGTTCAGAAGTTTTTGCTGAGGCTATCGATTTTCTGAAGAACTTGGATCAAGAACGACTAGTACAAGTTCTTTCCATTCAAGACGAAAGAGGTTGTACAACCTTATACAACCTGGGTGTTTTTGTCGAAGCTATCGATTTACTAAACACGTTGAAGCAAGAGCAACTGATGCAAGTGTTTTCTGTTCAAAATAAAAATGGCGGCATTTTTTTGCATTACCCAGAAGTTTTTGCTTTGGCTGTCGATTTTCTAAACAAATTGGGTCCAGAACGGCAAGATACCCTCTTATCGATAGAAAACAGCTGGGGGGTTAATGCCAAAGACTTAGCATCCTTATTAATTTCTCCAACTTGGGTAACAAAAACCAAACTCAGACAACGAGCGATCATTGATCCGTTATCGCAGCCAGAAACTGAAATGGACTATCAACTAGAATAACTAAATTAAAAGAGGGAATTCGGGAGTTGTGGGGTAATGTGACCCAGGAAATCCAAAAACAAAGGGACGCAGATGATTCTGTTGCCCTGAGGCGCCTCACTTCTTATTTGACAATTAACGGAAAGGGGTGCAATCCTGCAGAGATCTCGCAGCTCGTAGATGGTATTGTGCAACTCATGGAAATCAAAAAAGCGTGGCTGGGAACTCCTAAAGAAGAAGATATAGATGCTTTAGATGCTTTTTACCTTGCTCAATTACTAGAATTTGAGAATTTTGTACACGGTCTTAAAAAGAAAAAAGTTCATGCTATCATCGGTTCTCTCACATCTATTGTGGAGCCGCGTATCTTAGGGCTTTGTGCTACGGCGTATCAATGCGTGATTGCTCAGCAAAGGGCACATGTCGAAGAGGAATCTGCTGATTGCTCAATAGACAAAATTATGGAAAGTGCCGCAATGAAATATCTGGAATATACGATGAATAATTTGATCAAGCATATGTCTTCAACCCGTTTGGGTGTCGATGTACATGTGGAAGCACAATATCGCTATGCCTTGGGGTTTGCAGATGTTCCAGATGCTCTAACAGCGATAACTGTGCAGCAGGCGCAAATAAATGTTATTAGAAGCCTTGATCTCATGTTTTTAATTACAAATGCTGCAGAATATTTATCCACAACACAAGCATCTCTTGCTGATGTGTTTGATTGGATCAAGCAACAAACTCCGCCAGAATTTGATGAAGGATATCTTTTCTTCAGGAATGTTATGAAAGTAAAGGAAGGGGAGCTCTTGTTTAGATGCCAGAAGCGGTTAATAGAGGCGGGCATGTCAACACAACAAACCTCAAAAATTTTAGAGAGTTTTGTATCTTCGCGAACGGCAGACCTTAATTCATTATCAGATTTTTTAAATCTTAATGAATCTGCCAAAACGGAGGGTTTGAAGAAGGTGTTAGGCAAAGCCACCGATAGTATGATCGCCGATAGTGGGATTGAGAAAGCTGCCACATTTCAGGGGCTGATAGAAGCGCTCAAAAAGCTGAAAAAGACGTGTAAAGCTCTTGTTGATTTTGAACAGGTCGAAATAAAGCAGAATCAAAGGGCTAGGAACGATCTCGTTAGAGTTATTCGCAAAACAGCTTTGTTCATTGAGTCTCTGGCAAACTTTGCAAAAATAATGGAATCTCTGGGGATTGCAAACGAAACCAGATTAGAGGTTTTATCGATAAAATCAGACTATGAAAAAGGAATTAATGGGCTCGGGCAACAAATAAACGATCAGCAAGAACTTGAAGTGTCGTTTTTGAAAGCAGAATTCCCCCTTCCTTCTGACAACATTGAAAATGCCAGACGAAATGCTTACAATGCCAATTTTTCAGGCAAGAAAGCCGTCTTCAAAGCTTTAAAGGTTCTTGGCATTATCGTAGAAAATGACAAAACCACCAAAATGACATACACCCATCTCTAGTTAAAAATTCTCATTCTAGTGGTGCAGATTGTGATGCAGGATTGCACATTTTCCCGAAGGGCAAAGTGCAAAAGATGCGCAAGTAAGAGAATGGAATTTTCAGCTAGCAGCTGTGTAAACGGTCAAAATGACTTAAAAATCGTCATTTTTTGCTCGTTTCGTTGTTTGGCGGGCACGATTGTTCGTGGGCTCTTTTGTGACATCGTGATCGTGAAAGATCACCCGACCCTATCGGGTTTAATTAAACCTGCTGTTATTTAAAAAGCTGTGGTTTTATCGGCATCGTTAGACCTAACAGGTCGACAATTTCGTTGTCCGTGTGCTGGATCTTGCCTTTTATCCTATTCCTACCCGATTAGCGCTTCCTTTTTTTTCTCTTTAGCACGGGGAACGATAAAAGAGGCAAGCACCTTCTCAAAGCTCTGTCTGATATTCCACAACTAGATCAGGGGTTAAGCTGCCACTTCCACCAAGCCCTAAGGATTGAAAAGATTTCCTATGAGATGAAACCGCACTATCCGATTCAGGCATGGTCTGTAAGATGTTTAAAGCCTCTTCTACTCCGATTCGCTCTAGAGGGTTTATCTGAAGCATTTGCCAAATAAGATGAGCCAAGGGGTCCTTGGCCTCGTTAGGTTCTCGAAGCTGCTTAAGGTGTTTTTTCAGTTTTTCTAAGGCGTGTTTATGACCACTGTTTTCAGAAGAAACCCTCATTTTTTCTTTTTCGTAACTTGCAAGCCAAGGGGTTTTTTTATTATACGTAAGCTCATATAACATGCACCCAAGGGCCCAAACGTCATGTTTATCGCCACTATATTCACGATCCTTTTTTTTGAGCAGGTATTCGGGCGGAGCATTCGTGAGATTGAGGTGAATCTTATCTATTTTCTCATCCAGCCTGTAAGCACACCCAAAGTCAGTAATGACCACTTCTTCCAATAATTGATCATCTTTAGAAAGCGCGTAGAGAAAATTTCCCGCATGAATGTCGGAATGGGAATACCCGCCTGTATGCATCGTAGAGAGAGATGCAAGTGCTTGGTTGCCAATAAAACGAAGATCTTGCTCTGACAAACCCTCCGGGAACAGTTTTTTGAAATTGTTAAGCGAACCTGCATATCTTCGTTGAAGAATATTTTGACAAGGGATTTCGCTATATGTACCCTCGTGGGATCTTTGATGATAACTAATAAGGTAGGTACGTGGCATGCCCAGTTTGTTTCCAAAAAGTTTGAGCATCGATTGCTCTTTTTCGGCTGATTGAAAATCAATGCTAAGGCCATCTATTCTTGTTTTGGCATTAGTGATATTGACCTGTTCTACTAATAAAAAGGCTTCCGCCACCGTTTTAAAAGTCCCTCTGCCAATAATCTCTTGCGTATACACAATAATTTTTCCTATGGGAGTAATTTCTAAGGTATGGCTCAGATCTGTATCAGCTTTTCTTAGATAAATTCCATTCTCTTGCGATTCAGGATCGTTTTGGAGACGACTGAGCCACATTCTTTTATATTTTTTACAAAATTCACAAATCCCATAGAAATCTCGCTCAGAGATATCTCCTTGCTTAAGCGTTTCATTAAAATTGAGTTTAAGTTTTTCAAAATTTACGGATTCCAGGTTTGCTCCTAAAGTGGAAGTAGCCCCTCCTTCTGGAAATTCGTAAAGAGTTCGATCTGTATCAAAAAAGAGTGACGAAACAGAACTTTCACTCACACTCGATGAACTTTGTCCGTCTCTGGATCTAATTGATGCAGGAGTTTTCATCTCGCGGGAAGAGGTACTTGCTGTAGTGCTCGACTCTGCTGATTTTAAAAATAGGCTGCTGATTTTGCCTTGCCAGGAAGAAGTCAGGCTTTTTCTCTTTCCTTTTACAGGAGCCTTGAGGTCAGGCGCTGATCGACCTTTTTCACGATCAAAAGGTTGGGAGCTCAGTTCAGCCGTTATTTCTTGAGTAAACGCCCTTGAACGCACAGGAGGAAAGTAATCAAGATGTTTTTCCTCCCAGGCGCGCTTGACAGCGTAATGAACCGCTGGGTCCGATGAAGAAATACTTCTAACTTTTGATCCGGGTTTAGGGGGAAATAGCGCTGGAAGAGGTTGCGCATTGATACGATTTTGATGACTTGGAGGATCCATAAAACCTCTATTTTATAAAAAACACGCTTGAGATGGTGATGCGATTATCAAATTTTAATAGGAGTTACTTATTTATTTTTGTTATATTATAAAATCGATATAAAATCATTAAATTTTCTACAAACACAAAGAAAGTAAGTTCTCGAAAAGTTTAGGGTCGGGCCTAGTAACCACGTTATTTTCTGGCATGAGGGGCGAAGTTAATCGGGATAGACGATGTAGGTGGTTTGAGTGGATGAGGCTTGGCTGCGTCTCCGCCTTAGAAACAACCAAGCTCCTTGTCATTCAATACATTTTTTGGCTATCTTGTTTGTTTATCCTTCAGGGCTTATCGTTACCCATAAATATCAACAAAATAGGGTTCTTGTGAAGAATTGGGGGGAATGCTGCCATAAGGAACCTTAGCCGTGGTAACGGCGGCAGGACGAATCAACGTAAACACGATTGGATAAAAACCTTTGACAATGAATCTATCGCGTTTTTATAACTTCACGACATTGCATCGTCACTATTTTTTGTTGAAGAATGAACATTACGTATGGGCGTGCTGTAGCTGTTATCACCTTTAATTTCTTTTCAGTTTACCGCAGGCTTGCGCCAGCGGCTACATGCTATTGCCGTTATCACGGCTAAGATTTCTTATGACAGCATTCCCCAATTCTTCCCAAGAACCCGAAATATTTTAAGTTGTTTTTTGTAAAATCCTTTCGCTTCCGTCAATCATGTTTTACAATTTTGGCCTCAAGGTTCTAACAGTGTAAGCAAAATAAAAAAAGGAACAAGATAGGCAAGATAAGTCATAAAGTGAAGATTACAGAAAATTCTCAAAAAGTCATGGTTTATCTAAAGGCTGGCTGGGCCGGGAGAAGCGTTTACAGTACGGGCTGATTGCACTTTGCCCCCAGATCGAGACGGTCTATCATTGATTTTTGAATTTTCAAAAGCGGCCACCCTGACTTTTTGAGAACTTACCATGAATCCTTAATGTTTCTACTTATCTTGCCCACCTTGTTCCTTTTTTTTATTTTAATTCTATTTAAACCAGCATGAAATCTTGATTTTAAGATATAGAATTCGGACCATTTAGAGAATCTGAATGAGTGATTTGTTAGCTTAAATATTTATTTGACAATTGTGGGTGACGATAAGCCTTCAGGGCTTCCCGGATCCTATATGTCCTGTTCTTCTTTTGTTGTGTTTGTCATAGCTTTTTGAGAATTAATTTTACACTGACTTTCTGAGAACTTAATTCAGAAGAGCCCTATAATTTTATTAGAGTTTGAAGTCCATGCCCAAGTAAGTGCGTTTTACTTCTTCGCTATTCACAAGTTCATCCACAGTTCCACTGAGCATAACACGCCCTTCCCGGACAATATAGCTGCGATTCACAATAGAAAAAATCTCACGCGCATTATGGTCTGTAATCAAAATGCTGATATTTTTTTGGGAGAGGTGATACACCATCTCTTTCACTTCGTGAACAGAAATAGGATCAATATTAGCAAACGGCTCATCAAGGAGGAGAAATGTCGGATTTGTCACAAGCGACCTTGTAATCTCCAAACGACGCCTTTCACCGCCGGAAAGAGAGGAGGCTTTCTTTTTGGCCAAGGGCTCCAAGTGAAGTTCTTGGAGAAGCTTTTCCAGTCGCAGTTTTCGTTCCGCTTTGGAAATCGCTAGGCATTCTAAAATGCTCATAATGTTTTGTTCGACAGTCAATTGGCGAAAGACAGAAGGCTCTTGAGCAAGATAACCCATTCCCATGCGGGCACGGTTATGCATCGGTTCTTTTGTCACATCTTGATCGTGAAAGATCACTTGACCACTATCAGGCTTGATTAAACCCACAGTCATGTAAAAAGCTGTCGTTTTGCCAGCGCCGTTAGGGCCTAAAAGACCAACAATTTCCCCTTGCTTGATATCGAAGGAGAGTCCGTTGACAACATGTTTTCCGTTGTATTTTTTGACGAGATCGCGAACAGTTAAACAGGATTTCATGAATTGACTACCTTTCTATATCTAAAGAAAAATGTTTCTTTAGTTTGTTAAATTCTTGATCGATAAAATTCAAGCGAACATCGCCAATGCCCTGAATCGATTCTTTTTTCATCAAAGGATCTCTTATAATTTTCACCGTTGGGGCACTCACCTGCAAGCTATTTACTTTATCGAAGAAAAGAACCCGATTTTTTGGGTAAGAGGTTAACATCATGAGATGTTTTTTTGGATAAAATTCGACAATATCGGCAATTGCGTATTGGAGAAACGCTTCTGTTTCTTCGCGATTCACTCGGGAGCGGTTGAGGAGATTCACATTTCCTTCAAGAGTTACCTTAAGTGGTTTTAATGAGCCGTCGACGTGTTCGTAGTCCAGAGTGACTTTGTCTGCATAAATTTCGCCTAAATAGTCTTGGAAATACACTTGTTTTCCTTCTACAACCTTTCCGAGATCATCTTTTGGACTTTCCATGGTGGTCTTCGCATTTTGCTGATCGATCGTGATTTTTCCATAAGAAGTCAGAGTGTGCGAGAGGTGCGTTTCATCATCAGTGTAAACGAGAACGGTATTGCCTGCGGTTTCGATACTTCTAATGCGTTTTTTCCCAGCGACATGGTAATAATAAATGTTCACTTCCTTGTCTGTCGTCATATTGCCAATCCCTTTTTGGCCAATAAGGACATGGTCGCGAAGAACTAAAAGATCCCGATTGTCATCCCAAATCATGGAATCACTCGAAAAATCAATGTGTTCTTGGCGTGAAAGGTTAAGCGTTCCTTTAGGAGAGATAAAATGCAGATTCTTTTTTATCGTATCAATTTGGATTTGAGTGGCGCTAATCAAGTCTCCATTACGGTTTGTAATATTACAAGAGCCCTCTTTATCTGTCATTCGCAGTGTGATGAGACCAGGAATTTTAGTTGTTATTTCCCCTTCTTCGGGAGTCACTCTTTGATAGAGGGCGTAATCAGAGGCTGCCATGAAATCTTGATTATAGTTCACAGAGACGTTGTCAGTTGCGGTAATTTCGTTAATATAACTGCTCTGCTTGGCGTTTTTCTCATTCTTACCTTGTTCAATTTGCACATTCATCTCTTTACTTTTGACGACCAAAGGGATTTTCTGACCGGTTTTAGTTGCGCAGGATTCCGTGTAAACGACGTATTTTTCTTCTGGACTTGCAACGAAACGGCCTTGAAGTTTTAGGTAGTCGAGATCAGCTTCCGCACACGAGAGGCTTCCTCCATCTTTAAGAGCCAAATTCACCTTGTCTTTCATTTTCAGAAAAGCAAAACGCATCTTCTTGCGTTCGTTTTCTGGAGTCAGAACAATATAATCCGCGTTGATTGTCCCAATATCGTGGTCAATCACGACACGATCACTGAGCGTGATTTGATTACCATTGTAGTCCGCTGAACCTGCGCTAATGCTAAGAGACGATTCTACTTCAGCTCCATTTCCCGCTAGCAGGGGTGTGCATAGAATAGATAGAAATAAACTCCATTTAATCACGTTAATCATGATGACTTCTCAGGTAGGTACAAAGTGGTTTTCATCTCGGAAGCCTTAAAATTAGGTGTTTTGTCGCTAAGTGAGAATTCCATGGATTCCGCAATCCCTTTCATAAGCAGCTGTTTTTTTTCCCAGGGAGACATTAAAGCATGCCCTTCTGCGCTAAAACGGGAAATGTTGACGTCTTCTGCCTTTAAAAACTCTGTTTTGTAGTAGTAAGAGGCTGTCTCTGCTTCAATAAAACGGACGATCTGCATGGGTTTGAGTCCTGGGTGATTCTTAGCGATCCACGATTCCGGTTGGGAAGGGGGGGAGTGGCGAATTAAAAGCTGGCCATTTTCCTGCAAAAAAGCCTCTCTTCCATCAGACAGCACATAATATAGCTCCTCCTGCATCGCACAGCGCATATCATTCATATGCTCGATCATGTTGTTTTCACCATCGTGATGATCCAAAACCATGCGAGAATCAGCTGCTGTCAAACGCACTTGCAACCTATCCGCATCTTTCATGTACAAAATGTCTTTTTGCACATTAACTCGTTTTTGCTTCGCCTCATATTGCTCCGATTGAGGCCCATTTTTTCTCTCATTTAACCCCGACAGCAGTCTTTTGTAAGTCGTGGCATCTTCAGGACTCGCGTAGGTAAGGTTCCAAGCAACCAAAGCGATTAAGCAAGGAAGGATGACGCCCCCTACAGCGATGAGAATGAGGTCTAGCCGTTTGGAGTAGTGGTGTTTCATGGACGATTAACAACTTCGTAAATTTGCTGCAGTTTTTCTAGCAGCTTTGGCAGGTCTTTAAAGTCGAGTACAGAAGAAGCATCGCTTTTAGCATTCACGGGATCGGGATGCGCTTCCATAAAGAGACAGTTGGCTCCGGCAGCAATCGCAGCTTTCGAAAGGACAGGAATAAATTCACGCTGGCCTCCGGAAGATGCTCCTTGGCCTCCAGGCAGCTGTACAGAGTGGGTCGCGTCAAAACAGACGGGAACGCCGAACTTTTGCATAATAGGGATTCCGCGCATATCGCTGACAAGGTTATTGTATCCGAAGGTTGTTCCGCGATCCACTAGGATAATATTAGGATTTCCGCTTTGACGGATCTTATCAACCACATTTCCCATGTCCCATGGAGCCAGAAACTGTCCTTTTTTCACACTCACAACGGCACTTGTCTCCGCGGCAGCAACGATGAGATCTGTTTGTCTGCACAAGAAAGCAGGGATTTGTAAGACATCGCAGACTTCTCCGGCAGCCTTAGCGTCCTCGGGAGAATGAATATCCGTCACGACAGGTAAGTCGAACTCTTTTTTGACACGTTCTAGAATACGCAATCCCTCTTCACGACCGGGTCCGCGGAAAGAGTTGAAGGCGGAGCGATTGGCTTTGTCAAAGCTGGATTTAAAAATGAAATTGATCGGAAACTTGGAGAAGATCTGTTTGAGTGTTTCTGCGGCACGTAAAGTGTGTTCTTCGCTTTCGATCACGCATGGGCCCGACATCACGGTGAGAGGCTGGTCTTTGCCAATAAGAAAATTTCTGATGCGAACAAGATGCATGGTTCTATCCCTTAAACAGTAAGACTGTTTCGTTATGAGTATTTGTAAAATTAGTTATTAATTCTTTGAGATCGATGGGTCCTCGCGAGGGGACTTCTATGTGAGTGGTGAGGTCCAGTAAGGGAGCTAATACAAACAACCTTTCGTTCCAGCGCGGGTGGGGGATATCCAGATGAGTTAGATGATACTCTTCTGTTCCAAAAAATAGAATATCTAAATCGATGATTCGTGGGGAGTTTTTCTCTTTGGGGGTCTTTCCGAGTGTCCGCTCGATCTGCTGCAAGGATTCTAGTAGTTGGTGAACTGTTAAATGGGTTTGAAAGCGGCAGGTGGCGTTAACGTAATGATTTTGGGGTAAAGAACTTACTGGGGTCGTCAAATAGAATTTAGAGGCCTCAACGTGATGAATTTGAGGGGTTTTGGCAATAAGTGTCAGAGCTTGTTGAAGGACAAAAGGGGTATTGCCAATATTTCCTCCGAGACCGATATAAACTTGAGTTGGAATCATAACAGTTAGTAAATGAGTAAGTTATATTAATAAAGTCCCTATGATAAGGGGCATTGTGATTATTTAGCTAGGGGAAAAAACCCTACCCACTCTCTTTTCGTTCCCCTGTTCTTTTTCGTGCCCGTGCCCGATTTTCTTTTTTCTTCTTTTCCTTTTTCCCTAAGTGCAAAAAAGGGCAGAAGAAGAAAGAAGGGAAAAGAGAAAAAGGGAACAAAATCGGGCAAGGGCAACGGGCACGGGCACGAAAAAGGTCAGGAGGGAGAAAAGGGGTTCACTGATTTTTCTCTTGATAATTAGGCGCAAGATCGTTAAACTCCTGTTTTCCTACGGACTGATAGCTCAGTTGGATAGAGCACCCGCCTTCTAAGCGGGTGGTCACAGGTTCAAATCCTGTTCAGTCCATAATTCCAAACTCATCCTATTTTCACTCACAATTCAAAAAAATGCGGCTACAGAGACTTGTAGGACTTCTAGAGAAAAATTTTGACATTAAAAATGCAAATAGGGACGAACGCTTTGGAGAGAGAAAAGCACTATTATGAATGCTGCTAGCAGCATTCATAATATGTGTGTTATTCTTGTTTAGCTACGCCGTCTTCAAGGATTTCCAAGTTAACTCGGATTCCGTTGCGGCTCGCTACTGACATGAGAAGGGTTCTAATCGCATTGATCGTTTTCCCTTTTTTGCCGATGATTTTGCCTATGTCAGACTTTTCAACAGACAGCTCAATAATCAAGGTTTGGGTTCCACCAATTTCATTGATTTTAACCTGATCGGGATGATCCACTAGGTTTTTAACTATGTATGCAACAAATTCTTTCATAATTCGGTCCTTTTTCAATTGAGAATAATTGATAGGTTTTTTTCAAGGTGTACACGCAATACAATAGCATTACTCCTTGTCTCAAGGGTATCGCATCGAATGTTTATTATCTACGAAAATGTTGGAAATTTAGAGCTCATGTCTTCGGGGATCGCAGCCTTAAATTCTAACAGTTTTCCGGTAATCGGATGCTTAAATCTCAGAATATAAGCATGGAGGAGTTGTCTTGTTGTGTGATAGCGTTTATTCATTTGCACGTTTCCATAAGTGCTGTCTCCAAGGATCGGTGTTCCAATATGTCTCATGTGGACGCGAATCTGATGGGTCCTGCCGGTCGCTAAATTAACACTCACTAAACTCAATTTATCATTCCACGCTAATGCCTTACAAATGCTTAGGGAGGGCTTTCCCCCCTCTTCCAGCACCGCCATTTGCTTGCGATGGACAGGGTGTCTTCCAATAGGCGCTGTAATGCTGCGATCCCCCGGATTGCCTATGCAGATCGCCAGATATTCTTTGTAGATCTCACGACTGGAAAACATCTCGATGAGCCTCTGAAGAGCTAGGGAGCTTTTTGCAGCAATGAGCAATCCGGATGTCTCTTTATCCAAACGATGAACAATACCCGGACGAGGATAAGAGGCAATTGTCGCGGATGTTTCAGGAATAAGATCTTTGCAATGGTACAAAAGGGCATTTACAAATGTACCGCTCCAATGACCAGGGGCAGGGTGTACGACCATGCCGACAGGCTTATTAATGACGATGATGTCATCATCTTCATAGACAATATCGAGAGGGATGTTTTCCGGAATGAGTTTAACCTCAGGCGTGATGATAAAGTTGATCTCCACCTCATCTCCAGCCATAGGTTTACTTCTTTTTTTGACAGCCACGCCATTGAGTAAGACCCTTCCTTCGTCAATAAGAAATTGAAAATAGGTACGGGATTGAATCTCTTGAAAACGCTTTGCCAGGATTTTGTCAAGGCGTTCGCCCTCCTCCTGTTCAGTAATAAGAATGAGGTCGGATTCGTCGGGCACAAGGTTATTCATGAGGGGTTCCTGATAAAGCGGAAATTAAGTAAATAGGGGGTTGATGGCGGGCATTCTCAGGATCTATTTTTTTTAAGAGACTGTAAATATTGGCTTCGAGGAGATCTAATTCAGCAAGTGAAGCATATTCCGCTGAAATAAATTTGCCCAGGTAGACCCCGTCATGATGCTCATAGTGGTGCAAATAAGGGCTTTCTGCGGAAATAGTCGAAGCTTGGATAAAGGGGCTGGATGTTGTTTGTAAGGCAAGGTCTGCAGGAAATCCGACGAAAAGAGAGGCTTTTAGGCGAGGGGGCATGTTTTAATCGTTTTTCTGGGGTTATAGTCGGTCGTATTGTTTTCTCATCGCTTTAACGCGCTCTTGAGATTTCTTCATATCGGTAATCATAGTAGAGGCAACACTTAACATCAATTGCTGATAAACTTTTGGCGCCATGGCCTCCAAATCAGCTAATGTACCCACCGTCGAGCTGGAGGTAACCCCTGATGGCAAGTTAATCGCACCCCCTGCATTGTTGGTTGCTGCTACCCCATTTGTTGGGGTTGAAGGATTGACTCCTGAAGTTGAATCTGTGCTTGACATATGAAACCCTCGCAATTATTTGCGTTCTCTACCACCATAATAGCACGTTCATCATTTATTTTCAATAGTTTGCTCTTTAGTGCTCACGCCCTTTATCGTGACTTCACTAATATCGGTCGAAACGAATAGACCATTTGGATAAATCAAAAATTCCAGGATTGTTTGATTGGCAACTTCTCCAAATTCTTCGATAGGGATCTTCGACGCAAGATTATAGGAGAATCCCTTTTTTGCAGATAATTGGTCCCATGCACCTAAAAAGCAACCAGTCCCTTGAAATATAAAGTCATTAATGGGATGGGTTCTGAGTATCTTATGGGTATTAAGATCTTTCAAACTTACAAAGCCGGTACAGTGGCATTGATGATTTTCATCAAATTTAATGTAGAGTTCTAACAAAAGCTCCTTTTTTCCTGGAAGTTCGGTCTTTGATTCTAAAGAAGAAGCACATTGGATGAAATTTGATGAACTGATGTATTTAATCATGGTTTTTCCTTAATTGGGTTTTTAAATAACTTAAGAATGCAGATTTGTAAGGGGGAATGGTTTTTGGAATTAAGCTGATATTTTTTAGAAAATATCCTTGCTCACTTTGAATAATTCCTTTATCAAGCGCTTCCGGAAAAGATAAAAAATCCGGTGTTTTAAAATCAAAATAAACATTTCCACGAGAATGAACGCCATTTGCGTTAAATGTTTCAGCATCTTCCAAATGATCCTGCGAAAAATTCATCGTAGTGACCCTTCTTTGCATATCCTTATCAGGAATTGCTTCGGCTAATGTCTCGATTTTTTCGAAGGGTAAGATATGCAATTTACCTGTTAAAGCATCTTGGGGAAGTGCTCTGCAGAAATCTATGGAAAGTTCGTTCGTCTCTCTTTCTTCTGCTCTTTTTTGTATGAGTTGTACCTGTTCTGCTGTTGATAGTTCCATTAGTTCATCTTCTGTTAATTCTGCGGGTAAAACTTCTTCCAAAATGTCAATTGGGGTTTTAGGAAAAGAACTTTTTATAAATTCTATACCAGCATTCGTTGCGTAAACGGGGGCAACATAAATATCAGGAAAAGGGATATCAAAATGGGGATTGGCACGTTGAACTTTCATTGTCGTTTCGATAATCATTTGTACGATATCGCTCATTTGCGACCCCGAATAAATTCCATCGTCTAAAAGAACAATCTTTGGAGGAAAGCCAGCTGTCTTATATTCATCCTTTTCAAGGTCTTTTAAATAGAATTCACAGAGTTTTTCTAAATAAGAATCGTAATAAACAGAAGTGACATCGACCGGTCTATTATTTTTTGATAATAAAGGAAGTCCCAGTTCTGTTATCCACTGGGTGCTCTTGTTCTTAGTCACCATAAAAATATATTTTTTGGACTCTTCACCCTCCAGCATCTGTTCTAATGCTTTCATCGTGTTTCCCAGTTTTTCTGCAAACTCATTCATACTTACGTGCTTAATGGAGTTTATTAGTGTCCTAGCTGTCTCTTGGGCTTCTGGAGGGTGCTCTGCCACCCAGGCCTCCATTTGAGGGAGAAGCATTTTATTTGAACCAATGGGAAGACGCGGAGTATGATTAAGTTTAATATCGTAGTTAGTAAAAGAGAAGGGGTGGAAATCATCGTCTGCTATAGGTGTGAAATTATTTTTGTGTAGTTTCAGCATTCCTTGCAGCTCTGGGGTCATTCCTGCTTCACAGGCGGAGTACAACTTATTTAAAAGATCTTCGGATTGTATATTGAAATTGCGGATATAGCGCGCAAGCGTGAAAGGATCAAGATCTGCACACATAAAAAGTAACTCTTCTTGGAGTCTTGCGTTTTCTTGCTTTTTTAGAGGTTTATTGATTGAAAGGTTATAGATAATTCTAAATGGAGAGCTCTTGTAGATGGGAAAATCTTTAGTTATTTCTATGAGTGTTCGCAAAGTGCCTATTCGGGACTCAACTGATATTTCACCGTCTGCTATGCTAAAGAAATCTGTCGGATCATTTGTGATGATACTCTTGGCTATTCCCCAAATGATAGTTGATTGAGTCTCGCTTTGCTCTGATGCTAACCGTTCTATCTCTTCATTCAGTTTTGCTTTATCCGGCCAAGACCTTGGTCCGAAATATGAGCCGATATTGGGGGGTGTTTCGGAGGACTCAAATCGGAGTTTGGAAACATCTGCCGTCTGTTGGGCAACTGTTGAGGTTTCGGCACCTTCAAGGATATTCACTGTTTTTGATTGGATCGTCGCGGGATCGTGTTCCAATGGATTTGACGGCAAAGCGCTGGCTATATCGGCCGGTATTGTCCCGTCTGACCCGGAAACAGGTTTCTTTTTACCACCCATTTCCCCCGAATAAAAAGGTTTACCTCCAGAACTTGGAAGACTTTCCATAAAAGACCAAATTAATATAAATTAAAAAGTTAATTGCAAATTGTTTCGCATGTATTCATTATACGCTATTTTTGTTTGTTGTAACAATAAAATAATTTATTTAATTTGCGAAAATGAGTCAAATGGGCATTTCTCAAAAGTCATCGCCAAAGAGGGACAGGATATGCCTGATCAGGGAGGATGTGCAGGATAAAAAGAATAAGATGGCGGACAGGTTTTGTTGGTATAGCTTCTGCTAGCGTTCCAATCCTTTCATAAGGTAAGACATGTAACTTATTTTCTAGCACATCTTCGGGCCGTGTCGCAGCAATCTCGAAAATCTTTATGGCGTTTTGATAGTAAATTTGCTGCAAGGCAATTGCAGAGTCCTTTGGATTATTTGGGAAAGATTTTTTTATAAAAAGTAGTGCCATTATCTGTCGCACAAACCAGAGCGATATAGATAGCTGGAACGCGTATGTTAAGATACTGTGATCAGGATGTAATTTATCAAAAAATCATGGCAAAGTTGTAAATTTTGTCCTAATGGCGGTAGCCATGTCATTAGCCCCGGATTCTGCTTAGGATTCCCCATGACTTTTTGAGAACTTACGTCGGGATTAAATCTCATCCTTGTTGCCAGGAATCGGACACATCGTCACTGTACTGATTTGGCTGGAAATAAGCACACCGTTTGGAAAGATGGAAAATGTGAGGATTGGTTCATTGGCAACTTCTCCAAACTCCTTCAAAGAGATCTGGTCGGCCAAGTTATAAGACACTCCTTTTTTCTCGCAAATTTTGTCCCAGGCACCTAAAAAGTAACCGCTACCGCTGAATATAAATTCATTAATTAGATGAGTTTCTAGTATTTTATTACCGCTCCGCTCTTTTAAATCAACAGAACCACTGCAATGGCATTGACGCTTTTCGTCGAATATAAATTTGAGGTTTAAGAAAAGTTCCCTATTGTCAGATAGCGAGGTCTCGGATCGCATAGAATAATCTGTGTCGATAAAGATTGAGGACTTTATATAGGTAACCATAGTTGTTCCCTTTTTATAATTTTTCTAAAGAAGCTTAAAATACTCGGGTTTATAAAGTGGCCCAGTACCGATGATCAAAGGTTGCAGAAAAACGTTTACCCGCCGCATCACTCATAATACCCTTTTCAATGAATTCAAGAAAAGACAAACGATTAAACCTGTCTTACCTATCTTGTTTTTTCCTTTATATCCTTTCTGGTCTTACATCTCCTGAGCGTTTTCTTGTTGTAGGGTTTTTAAGAAGCTTAAATATTGGGGTTGATAAGGGGGCACAGTGGCAATGATCAAAGGATCTGTCGAAGGCGGCTCGAGCAAAATATTACCTGTTGTACTAAGTATCATACCCTCCCCAAGGGATGCAGGAAAAGATAAGGAATCGGGTATTTTGAAATCAAAATAAACGTTTCCTCGAGTTTGAACACCCTGTGCATTCCATCCGAACTCTGCTCCTACATGATCCAAAGAGAAATTCATTGCGTCGATTCGTGCTTGCATGTTTTTGTCCGATATGGCTTCAGCTAGTGTTTGGATTTTTTCAGAAGGCAATATGTGCAATTTGCCTTTTAATAAATTAAGGGATGATTTTCTGCAAAAATTTATGAAGGCTTCATGTTGATCTTGTAATCCGGGATTTTCTAAAAAGAAACCGAGAATTTCCACCAGATCCTTTGGAAAAGATTTTTCGATAAAGGCAATGCCACTAGCTGTCGCGTAAACCGGGACCACATAGATATCTGGAAAGGGTATATTAAGATCAGGGTGATTACAATTTGCTAAGAATGTACTTCTGAGAATTAATGTTAATATTGAGGACATTTGCGTTCCGGAATAAATTCCGTCATCTAAAAGAACAATTTTTGAAGGGAATTTAGGAGCCGTACTTTCGTATTGCTTCTTTAAATAGGCATCGTAGTCAGTAGAAATAACATCTGAAGGCAACGTGTCCTTTGACATTAAAGGGAGCGCAAGTTCTGTTAACCACTGATTACTTTTGCCTGCCATCGCCATAAAAACGCACTCTTGAGGGGTTGAATCGCTTAATACATGTTCTAAAGCGCTAATGCTATTGGCTAATTTTTCCGCAAACGTATCCATGCTGACATGTTCAACGGCATCTAGTAATGCTTTAGCAGTCTCTCGTGCTTCTGGAGGGTGTTTTGCTATCCAGTTGACCATTTGATCAGCGGTGAGCTTATTTGAACGAGTCGGAAAGAGAGGGCTACAATTAAGTTCAAGAGTGAAACGATTGAAATCGGTTATGCGAAAATCACTTTCAGGAATAGGCGTAAAGTTTTTTTTGTATAACCTTAACACGCCTTTTAGGTTTGCCGGCGCCGCCTTTTCGCATGCTGAGTATAATTCAGTTAAAATATCTTGAGATTGCAGGTGGAAGTTTCCAACATATCGCGCTGCAGTGAAGGGGTCTGTCTCTGCGCATATAGGAAGGATCTCTTCCATGAGATCTTTATTTTCATCAGTTTTTAGTTCTGCATGCGTTGAAAGTCGATAAATGATTTCAGCTCGAAAATACGCTTGATGTGGCGGCAATGCTTTAGTAAGTTCCATTAGCTGTTTGAGAGTGGTTATTTGAGGTGGTGGAGACAAGCGTATAGCCTTCAATGTGCGGTCAATGTCAGTTAAACTTTTGGGCTCGCTCTCTTTGATGGCTTTTAGTATTTCCAGAAGTTTGTTTGAACTTTCAACTTTTGGTGTAGACGGTTTAAGTATTTGCCTAGACAAAGCAGTTGTTTGATGAGCGACTTTTTCGTTCGTTGGAAGAGCTGTTACTATTTTTGAGTCAATTGCTGCCGGTAGGTTTGATTGTAATGAGTGCGCTGGCATAAGATGAGTTAGATCAACGTCGGTCTGTTCTGGGGAAGGGGGATCTTTAGGTTCGTGTGATTCTTGATTTGGGTAAATAGAATGACTTTCACTGTTTGGAATAATTCCCATAAAAACCAATTTTAATTAATTTTTAAATTGCTTTTACATCTAACCGAATTATAAACTAGTTAATATAATATATCACACTATTTTTTCACCGAATACTTCATATCTAGCTTGATCGGCAAGAGACGATTAATATGGTTGGGACAGATCGGGTTCGAACACGTTGGGTGAAAATAAAAAAGAACAAGGTAGGCAAGATAGGTAGAGACACTAAGGATTTATTGCGTTTGCCATATTTTTAGATTTCTGCACCCTTCACTTTGTTACTTATTTTGCCTATCTTGCCCATCTTGTTCCTTTTTTTGTGTGTTTACCCCGACTTATTGGGAAGTTGTAACTTTGTATCGTTAAAAGTCGTCTGTATTCTTTAGATTCATTGCTGAGATAATCTCTTGAAAATGAAAGCCTTTTCGCACCAAAGCCCCAATTACCTTCTGTTTTTCCTTATAAATAGATAGATCGCGTCTACCATAACGTGTAGAAATAAGCTTTTTTAACTTTTCTTGTTGATCTTCCGCACTAAAAAACTTGGCAATGGTTTCCTTAGCCTCTTCTCGATCAACGCCTTTCATCACAAGTTTTTGGCAAATGACGTCTGGCCCATATTTGCGACTAATGAGCCCATTAGTAAACGACTCAAGCCAAATTTCATCATTGATGTAGCCAAGACGCTGACAATCGTCGAGAATATGGTTGATCACCGCATTGGAAATCAGATGAGTTTTCAGGATTTCCACCATTTCGAAGCTTGAGAGGTTTTTCTGAGCCAATTTTTTATAGGCGAAGGCTTTAGCACGGCTATGTTCGATCTCTTGCAACTGTTGTGTGAATTCCTCGATAGAAGTGTAGTGTTGAGGTAAAGAGGGGTTTTTTCCAAAAACGAACGTATGGAGATCAAAGCAATACTCTCCATCAACCGTGACAGTCACAACATTGCGGGCGCCTTCTTTTGGGGTAACTTCAATCATACGATCTTTACTACTCACGTTTATATGTATTTATCTAAGCGTTTTTAGCGGGTGTAATGTTTAAAGCTAGGAAACTCGCAGTCTTTCCTCTAAGTGCATCTCTAATTACAGACCTGACGAAGTCTTTGGGGTGCGGCGATTTTTCATCGCCGCACCCCAAAGACTTCGTCAGGTCTGTTTGTTCTAAAGGTTATTATTCCTTAAGTTGATCGCTAGGCTTTTGTACCTAGTGGCAGCTCTAGCGCCATTGACAGCTTAGGCTCTTTCAACAATACGACTTTCTTCACTTCCCTGTTCGACATCCGTATCCCTTTTGCAGAAACCCCTTTCAACGTTACTTGAGTCATCTCAAATTCGATGCGAGACTGCTTCTGCTTCACCTTGGGTACAAATTGCAATTCTACTAGCACATTCGGGCTTGTACTAATCAGCTGAAGTTCCATCCCGTCTTCAATATAGTCATAAGACTTATCTAGAATGAATTTTGACACAATAAAGCGCTTCGCATAGCACAAGTGTTTTTTGACATCGCGGTAAACAACATTAAAGACTGTTTTCTTATCTGCAACACCCACAAAAGCGACTTTTGATTTCTCTTTTAGAATATACTGCTTTTCAGGAATGTTAATCACATTGTACGAACCGTCTTTATACATCACCAGCAGCTTGTCAAAGTTTGTACATTCGAAGCTTGTCTCGCTTGTGACTTTTGTTCCAATAAATCCCGCGGTCGCATCAAATCCAATTTTCACCACTTTCGTAGCGATAGCTCGCTTATCAATCTGGGCAATTTCTTGAATTTCGGTGCGGCGAGGAAAATCCTTGCCATATTTCTTTAAGAGACCTTTTAAATAATCAATCGAGAATTTTTTGAGGTTCTTCAGGTTTTTTTCAGTGAGTTTTAATTCTTCTTGAGTACTTGCCACCTCTTCCAGATTTTTATCTAGATCAAACCTCGAAATACGTCTGATCGGAATATTCAATAGTCGTTCGCGGTCGTCAAATGTCGGTACACGGTAAAGCTGATCGTGGAACGGTTCTAAGCTCTTCGCAACAGTCGAATGAATCTTTTCATTGGATTTTATTTTTTCCAATTCCATGTACAAACGGTTTTCAATGAAAATCTGCTCTAACGTTTTGTCGAAGATTTTTTCTAATAAGCGCTCGCGTTCTAATTCTTGTTCTGCTTTCAAATATTCTTGAAGTTTTTCTGTATGCAGCTGCAAAATCTGATTAACATCCGGTTCCCAAGGGAGATTGTCTTTAATCACCACAATCTGAGAGGTTAAGGCCACTTCGCATTCCGTATAGGCGTAAAGGGCCTCAATCAAATCTTGAGCATATTGTCCGCGGGGAAGCTTGATCTCAATTTCAACATGGCTCGCTGTGTAGTCATTTATCTGATCGATTTTAATTTTGCCGCGTTTCGCAGCTTCATCAATCGACTTGATCAAAGTCTCTGTAGTAGTTCCAAAGCAGATTTCTGTGATGACAACCGTTTTTGGGTCGCGCACATCAATCTTAACGCGCAATTTCACTTTCCCTTTACCTGCATTGTAATCGGAGGCATCCATAATGCCCCCTGTCGGGAAGTCAGGAATGATATGGAACTCGCGGCCTTCGAGGATCGCAATTTCCGCCTCTAATAATTCAGCAAAATTGTGAGGGAGAATATGCGTAGCCATTCCGACAGCGATACCATCGACCCCTTGCATGAGCAAAACAGGGATTTTGGAGGGGAGACAGATCGGTTCTTTATTACGGCCATCATAGGAAGGGATGTACTCTGTCAATTGAGGATTAAAAAGCGTCTCTTTTGCAAGCAGCGACAGTCTGGTTTCGATGTAGCGTGCAGCAGCAGCAGGGTCTCCCGTTAACGTGTTGCCGAAATTTCCTTGTTGGTCGAGCAAATAGCCTTTGTTGGAGATGTTGACAAGGGCTTCGATGATCGCAGCATCACCATGAGGGTGATACGCCATGGTTTGACCGGCCACGTTGGCAACTTTATGTAATTTTCCGTCATGCATGGCCCAGAGAGTATGCAGGATACGCCGTTGTACAGGCTTCAATCCGTCGATGACATTAGGGATCGCTCTGTCGAGAATTACGTAGGAGGCATATTTTAAATAATGATGCTTCATGAGCATCTTCACATCGTCCATATCGAATTCCTAGCTTTAAGATCTTTGCAGTTGAGCAATCTGCTTTAGAGCAGCTTCTTCTTCATTAATCAGGTTTGTCATAATAAATTGTTTTCTTTCTGGCGTGTTTTTACCCATATAAAATTCCAAGGTGTGTTTAATGTCGGAAAAGGTATTTACTTTGACAGGGATCAGTTTCATATCTTTCGCGATAAATTGCTTGAATTCGTTTGGAGAGATCTCCCCAAGCCCTTTAAAGCGGGTGATCTCAATGCCTTTTTTCAGTTGATCGATCGCCTTATCGCGTTCCTCTTCGCTGTAGCAATAAAGAGTTTTATCTTTATTCCTTACTTTAAAGATCGGAGTCTCCAAAACAAACAGATGCCCGTTTAAAACAAGACCCTCAAAATAGGTCAGAAAGAACGTAATTAACAAATTGCGAATGTGCATCCCATCGACGTCAGCATCAGTCGCCAAAATGACCTTTTGGTAACGTAGATTGCCCACATCATCTTCCACATTTAGTGCACTCATCAAGTTATACATCTCTTCATTTTTGTAAAGCTGATCGATTTTCATGCCATGGACGTTCAATGGCTTTCCTCTTAGAGAGAAAACAGCCTGTGTCAGAGGGTCTCTGGAAGCCACAATAGAGGCACTAGCAGAATCTCCCTCGGTTAGGAAGATCATCGTTTTGTCGCTGTACTGGGAAGCATCTTGATAGTGGTATTTGCAATCGCGCAATTTTGGGATTTTGAACGAAATTTTCTTCTGCTTATCTTTCGCTTCTTTTTTGACAGCAGCCAGTTCTTTGCGCAATTTTTCGTTGAAGACAATGCGTTCGATTAAAGAATTTGCTGTGGCCGGATTTTTATAGAGAAGATCGCACACAGCATCTTTAACCTCTTGAACAATGGGTCCTCTGATTTCCGTGTTGCCCAGTTTGTTTTTGGTCTGCGATTCAAAGATCGGGTCTTTCACGCGAATAGAAATGGTCCCAACAATACCTTCACGGATATCCGTGCCTTGGAAGTTTTTCTTAGCAAACTCATTAACCCCTTTTAGGATCCCTTCACGGAAGGCAGAAAGATGGGTTCCTCCATCGGAGGTATATTGACCATTAACAAAGGAGAAATAACTTTCGCCATAACTTTGCGTGTGCAGGAAAGCGAATTCAACCTGTTTTCCGGAATAGTGCAAGGGTTCATAGAGACGATCGTCGGTAACTTCTGCATTCAGAAGGTCTAATAAGCCATTGTCAGATTTGATGACTTCATTATTAAAATGGAGAGAAAGTCCTGTGTTCAAGTACGCGTAATGCCACAAGCGTTTTGTGATGTAGTCAGGTTCGATGGCATATTTTTTAAAGATTTCGGTGTCGGGAATGAATTCCACATAGGTGCCATTCGGCTCTTTGGTGGAACCCTCTTTTTTATTGAGCAGAATGCCTCTGGAGAAGGAAGCCTCCGAGTGCCTGCCATCGCGATTGCTGCGCACTAAAAAGTGGCTAGCGAGAGCGTTGACAGCCTTGGTACCCACACCATTTAATCCGACAGAGAATTGGAAGACATCGTCATTATATTTAGCGCCCGTATTGATTTGGCTGACGCATTCAACGACTTTGCCAAGAGGGATGCCGCGACCATAGTCCCGAACGCAAACTTTTTGTGTTTCTTTGTCGAAAGAAATATCGATCTTTTTACCATGTTTCATAATGAATTCATCGACACTGTTGTCGATGACCTCTTTGATCATGACATAAACGCCATCATCCGGGTTGGATCCATCGCCTAAACGCCCGATGTACATACCTGATCGCAAGCGGATGTGGGAAAGAGCATCTAAAGTTTGGACTGTACTTTCATCGTATTGTTTTGTCATGTTGCCAGGCCTTAAAGCTATTAAAAAATCAGAGTATAACCTATATATGCAATTAAGATAGCTAAATTAGAATTCAGAATCCAGAGGTAATTACGATGTTTCGAAGTTCATTTTTCAAGAATAAAACAATTCTCATTACGGGCGGTACAGGCAGTTTTGGACGTACCTTGGCCAAAAAGCTCTTACAGGAAGATGAATGTTCCAAAGTGATTATCTTTAGCCGGGATGAATGGAAGCAATGGGATATGCGGGAAAGTGCCCCAATTTATGATCATCCCAAAATTCGTTATTTTCTCGGGGATGTGAGGGATGTAGCGCGTTTAGAGCGTGCTTTCCACGAGGTGGATTACGTCATTCATGCAGCTGCTTTAAAGCAAGTGCCTGCAGCGGAATATAATCCTTCCGAATTCGTGAAAACAAATGTCATTGGGGCGATGAATGTGATTGATGCCGCCATCAATTGCGGGGTCGAGCGCGTGATTGCCCTTTCAACGGATAAAGCAGCTAACCCGATTAATCTTTATGGGGCCACCAAACTCTGTTCTGACAAGTTGTTTGTGGCAGGTAATTCCTATGTAGGAGCTCGGGCAAAGCCTGTCTTTGCTGTTGTTCGCTACGGCAATGTTGCGGGGAGCCGCGGCAGCGTTATCCCGCTGTGGAGAAAATACTTAAAAGAAGGTATGACGGCGTTGCCTGTGACGGATGACCGTATGACACGTTTTTGGATCACGCTGGATCAGTCTGTGGAGTTCGTTGTGAAATGTTTGAAGGAAACGCGTGGAGGAGAAATTTACGTTCCTAAGATCCCAAGTGTGAAAATCACCGATCTTGCGGAGGCCATGTCCCCTTCTATTTCATTGGATATTAAAGGAATACGTGAAGGGGAAAAGTTGCACGAGTCGATGATCGGGACAGAGGATTCGCGTCATACGCTAGAGTTTGATGATCACTTTATGATCATGCCGGAGATTTATTCGCGTGAACCTGTGAAATTAAAGAGCTTCCTAGCGAAGCGACAAGGCGGGGTGTTGAAAGATGGCTTTTCTTACACCTCTGACAATAATGACAAGTGGTTGAGTGTGAGTGAAATCGCCGATTTTTTGGCACAGAACAAATAATTGCCATCAATTTAAGATCTAAAGCATGAATAGACCTGATCGAAGATCTTCGGAGCCTCTGGTAACTTCGTCTTTCGGGTCATAAAGCAATATGAATTTTTTTGGTAGAACAGAATTTATTTATCAAAGATGACAGCCTCGTTCAACTGATCGCGTTAGCGATCAAACTCTGGATAGCCCAGGGTACGCGATAGCTACCCTGGGTGCATCGAGAATAGATTGTATTGCGGTAGCAATGCCACTTTGAGAGGCGATGGAAATCACACCGTTTGCAATAAAAAATTTGTCCTGAAATGGGCTACCACTAGTAATATTGCTTCCCGCGGTACAAATCTATTCTCAATATACCCAGGGTAGCCAAGGAGCGCTTCAACTGCTTCGCCTTCTATATCCTAAAATAACTTAATTAAAAAAAGACGAATTCAAGCTAGAAGTTATATGAAGTGCGGCGATTTTTCATCGCCGCTTTTTACTAAAATTGTTTAGGCATCCTCAAAGTCACCCTAGAATAGTGTTGTTTGACAAATTTGTACTTTCATAAAGTGAAGCGGCGATCAAAAATCGGGCGAAACGCCCTAGTTATAAATAGTTTATGTGGCAGGCTGAAGGCCTGAAATATAATGTCAGCCCCACGAGCGTGCCCCATAGGACTGCAATATCAATGGAGTTGTGTGTTGAAATATCTGTATGCATACCCACTGGGCCGATACTATATTTCAAGCCTTCGGTCTGCCACGTAAACTGTTTATAACTAGAACGTTGCCCCAGGCTTTTATAAACCAGGCCGGTTGGCCTGAGCGACCTTCTCTGATAAGTTGTTCTCACCAAAGTGATAATTCTTACTTTCTGCCACGAGGGACGAAGTTACTTGGGGGCGCCAAAGATCTTCGATCAGGTCTGTTCATGCTAAGTCTATTAGCTCTTAAGTTGATGACATTGCACGTCGCTTCTATCTGCAAATCCTGTTTCTTTTTTTGTTTTTGCTTTTTTCAAAGAAGTTTATTGGCAAGAATTTCAATTTTAACTATAAACCTAACTTCCGCTTGATTCACATGGAGAAGTTGTTGAATGCGTGTTGGTGTCTTAGGAATAAATTATAAGCTAGCGGATTTAAAACTTCGCGAATTGCTTTCTAAAGTGTGTCAGAGAAGATTTGGTCTTGTCAACTCGATTCACTGCGATCGCTCCTTCGTTCTCCTATCGACATGCAATCGGACAGAAATTTATTTCTCTTCAGAGGACCTCCCTCGCACACATACTTACCTAATTAATATCTTACGGCAAGAGATTCTAGAAGAATTTGACCAGAAACTCTATTCCTACTTCGGGAACGATTGTTTTCTACACCTCTCTAGAGTGACTGCAGGGTTAGATAGCGCCATTGTGGGAGAAACAGAGATCCAAGGACAAGTCAAATGCGCTTACGAAAGCGCAAGCGAATACAATCAACTGAACTATGAATTGCACTATATGTTTCAGAAGGCCTTAAAAATAGGAAAGCAGATTCGCTCTAGCTTTCCTGCAAAGCCAGGTCTTCCCGGTTTAGAACACGCCGTTTATAACACCGGTCAGCATAAGTTTAAGAACCCTCAAGATTTAAAAGTCCTTTTCTTTGGAGTCTCAGACATTAATTGCAAAATTTTGGAATATTTTAAAGTACGCAATTTCACCAATATCACCATCTGTAACCGCACCCGAGAACACGCTGAGGAGCTAGCAGAGCAGCATAAATTGCACGTTTTACCGTGGACAGAGATGACAAAGTGCTGGGAATATGACTGGCTGATTTTTGGAACAAAATTTCCGGATTATTTAATTACACGCAAAGAAATTCCTTCTCAAGCTATCGGTCAAAAACTTGTGATGGATTTGTCTGTTCCACGCAATGTGGATCCTGTAGTCGGAAAGCATTCAGAGATCACCTTATTGAATATCGACCAAATCAATCGGTTATTGAAAATTCGAAAACAGAAAATGACTCATGTGATCGCAAGTACAGAAAAAATGGTCGTGAGTGAAACAAAACAGCAAATTCTTATCTTCAAGCAGAAAGAACGCTACAGGCAAGGGAAACTCCCGATTACGGCTTAATAAAGGAAACATGATGTTAAATAAAGAGCAGAATAAAATATTGAATCAGATGCTGCAACGCATTTATGCGATGCCGATTACAAAAGCAACCCTTCGAGAAGTGCAGAATGCCGCCATGCTAGCCGTTAATGGGAATACTAATCAAGCGAACGCCCTGTTAGAGGCTTTAATCACCGGAGAAATTAAGAAAAATGAAGCAGATCAAAACGATCCGGCATTACAAAAATTGGTCGACGAGTACTGTGTTTTGGTTGGATTAGCCCGCGATGTTTATGAGAAAGGGGAATTCATTAATAATGTCTATTCTGACGTTCTTCCGCAGCCAAATCAGGTAATTTTCGTTAATCGCTTTAAAAGGATTGATGGAGAAGAGTTTCAGTTTCTTAGCGACAGCGGGAGCACGTTTCAAGTCGCGAATCATTTTGTAAATCGCCTAAAAGAAATTGAGAACACAGATTCTTTCAAGTTAGTCTGTAAAAGCCATCAAGAAAATCTAAAAGACCTAGAAACGACAATTGCAAAATGGCTAACATTATAACCCGCTAAAAAGAAAGTGCAACATTCCAGGAATGTTGCACTCATCATCCAATTTCCGATTAATTAGAAGTTGGCTTCTTTGTTGGGTTTGTCAATGGTTGACTCTTTTGGTCATGACGGTTTCCGTCTTGTTTTTGTGGTTGACCAGGTTTTTGAATATGACTTGGATTCTTGTGTTCTTGTTCTTGCTCGTGTGGTTTTTTATTTTGTTGACCCATTTTGAACCTCCTGAAGGTGTTTGTTTAGGCAAACTTCAATCTCGCAGATATTAAAATATCTGTCAAATAAATATTTAAAATATAGTTAGTGTTCTAATTGTTAAATACTTAGTAAAAATCCCAAATAAACTAAAAAAAGAATAGGCGCGGCGAAAGAAATCAAAAAACAGGATATGAGGATTGGACAGGACACGCATCAACCCCAAATAAAAAAAATAAGATGGGCAAGATGCGCAAGATAGGTTTAAGCTCTTATCATTCATATCCTGTTTTTTTATCCCTGACGGCGCCTCTCTCAACCAAAGAATGTCAACTGGATCTCATTTTGTGCTGGCTTTTGCTTCACTGTCAATGCCTTCCTAGGTTTTGACGGTTCAAAAACGCCTTTTCGGTTCGCATTCTCTTCCAAATGAATGAGCAACTCTTGTGCCCGCTGAAGAACAGATTGTGGCAGCCCTGCCAGTTTTGCCACATGAATTCCATAGCTCTTGTCTGTACTGCCAGGCACAATCTTATGCAGAAACACAATTCCTTCCCCGCTTTCTTGAACAGCAACGTGATAGTTGACAGCCCCAGGGATCTTTTCTTCCAGTTTCGTTAATTCCCAATAATGCGTGGCAAAAAGCGTTTTGGCCATTCTGTTTTCTGTGATCAACAGATGTTCAGCAACCGACCAGGCAATAGAAATTCCGTCATAAGTACTTGTGCCTCTACCGATTTCGTCTAAAATCACAAGCGAGCGCGAAGTAGCATTATTTAAAATGTTTGCTGTTTCTGACATTTCCACCATAAATGTGGATTGTCCACGACTTAGATCGTCGCTTGCTCCGATACGCGTAAAGACTTTATCAATGATTCCAATCTGAGCGCTTTTGGCAGGGATAAAGGACCCTATTTGGGCCATAATGGCAATCAACGCAACCTGACGAATATATGTCGACTTACCTGCCATGTTAGGACCTGTAATCAATAGGAGGCGATTATTTTGATCATCGAGGAGCGTGTCATTAGGGATAAACTTTCGACTTCCCGTCGAAGCTTCGATCACCGGATGTCTGCCCTCAATAATTTGCAGCACCTGACTGCTGTCGACGATCGGTCTGCAATAGCCATATGACAAGGCCGATTTTGCTAAACCGTACAAGCAATCGATGCGTGCCAGGGCCTGAGCAATCATTTGGACTTGAGGTGCATATATGGCAATTTCCTGACGCAACGCACCAAAAAGCTCATTTTCGATCACAGAAATGCGATCTTCAGCTGTGAGAATTTTGCTTTCAAACTCTTTTAATTCTTGTGTAATAAAGCGTTCGGCATTGATCATCGTTTGGCGGCGTTGAAACGTGTCGGGCATTTTTTCCGCTTGTCCTTTGCTCACTTCAATGTAATAACCGAAAATACGGTTAAAGCCGACTTTTAACGTTTTAATGCCAGTTTGTTCTTTCAGAGAGGTTTGGTAGCGGGCTATCCATGTTTTACTGTCCAGGCTCAGCGCACGTAATTCATCGAGTTCCTTATTAAAGCCATCGCGGAAGCAATGACCATCGCTCAGACGCGCTGGAGGCTGATCAACAAGGGCTTGAGCAATCAATCCCGTCATATTCGGTAGATGATCCAATTTTTGCATGTCTTGATCAAGAATAATTGACGCGTGCGTACAAGGTTGTAGAGTGTTTTTAAGATGAGGAATCGGATCAAAAGAGTATCTTAAAGCAACAAGGTCCCGAGGGGAGGCGTAACCGGAACTGACTTTCATCACAAGTCTTTCGAGGTCTCGGATGTGTTTCAGTAAGGGTTCGAGCTTTTCCATTGTTTGGGGATGCTGACAAAGCGTTTGGATGGCATCCTGACGTTTGCAGATGTCTTCTACAGACAGCAGAGGTTGTTTCAGCCATTGGCGCATTAACCGAGCACCCATAGGGGTTTCTGTTTTGTCTAAGACACCTAGTAGTGTATTTTTTCGGCTTTTATCGATAAGGGATTCTGTTAATTCCAGATTACGCTGTGTGATACGGTCTAAAGATATGTACTGAGTTGTAGAATAGGTCCGAAGATCGATAATGTGTTTAATCGGTAAGCAAAGTGATTCTTTGAGGTGATGAAGTAAAGCACCGGCGGCATTGATCCCGGCTGTCATTCCACGTAGACCGAATCCATCGAGGTTGAGCACACCAAAATGCTCTGTCAGAAAATCGGAAGCCACTTGATGATCGAAGTGCCAGTTTTCTTCGACGTTGAGCAGATATTCGTAAGTTTTTTTGATCTCTAGGAAAAGATGGTCGTGTTTTTCCTGGACTTTTTTTGAGGTGAGAATTTCGACAGGGCCGATGCGGAAAATTTCGTTAAGAAGATCGGTTTCATTTTCGAGTTCGAGGACGCGGAATTCTGCTGTCGTTAAATCGATGAAGGCAAGCCCAAAAATCGAACCCACGCGAGAAATGGAAGCGAAAAAATTGTTGTTTTTAGCGGAAAGCAAAGAGGAGTTAATGACTGTTCCGGGGGTAATGACACGGACAACTTCGCGTTTGACAATACCCTTAACTGTTTTTGGGTCTTCTGTTTGTTCCGCGATGGCCACGCGATAGCCTTTGTCTACAAGCTTGTCGATATAGGCCTCGCTGGCATGGTGAGGAACACCGCACATGGGAATATCTTGTCGACGGGTGAGTGTCAGGTCTAGTTCTTTGGAAATGATGGCAGCATCTTCATGAAATGCCTCGTAAAAATCGCCTAAGCGAAAAAACAGAAGGGCGTCTCCAGCAGCTTCTTTGCAAGCTTGCCACTGCGTCATCATTGGAGTTACTTTGGTGGTTGGTTCAGTAAGATTGTCAATACTCATATTAGCCGTAATAAAGTGGTTTTTTTGTGTATTCTAGCAGAAATAAATAAATGAAGAAACAAATAAGCGGGGTCAGGAAAAAGTTACAAGATATGCAGGATCAGGCAGGATACGCAGGATAGGTTTGATCACTTATCTTTCAAGTCTTATCCAGAGATTTTGAAAAATAAGTGGTCACACCTATCCTGCGTATCCTCCTATCTTGTACCTTTTTCCTGACTCCGCTTATCTTCCTTTTTCGACCCTACTTACCTTGTTTTTCGTGTTTCGCTTTTTCTTTTGCGCCAACTGCTTCCAGGATGGATTTAGCTTTTAAAACCAATTCCCGTGCCGTTCCTAGTGCTAATGTCTCATGATGAGGCACAGAAAGGATATTGTCAAAATCCTGTTCGTGTTGTTTGATCTCATTCAGAAGAGTGGCCTCGATAGGATATTCCCAGAAAATATGGTCTCCGTGTGCTTCTCTTTGACTTTTTACAAAACCCCACGCTTTCAGCTGTTTTTCCATACCAGCATAGGACATATTTCTATATTCTGATGGCACAGCAGAAACGGATAATCTTCTTTCCAGTGCAGGACGTCTTGCCGGTGCACTAGATGAAGAGGCCTCGCTGTAGGAAGGTAATCCATACATACTACTGCTTCTTTCTCTCCCAAAATTTTGTCTTCGTTCAACAGTTGCCGGAGCTGCTGAGGGCAATGCGCTATTGATTTTCTTTCTCATTTGCTTAGACCAAACACTATCTTCTTCTTGCATCGATTTACGAGCTCGATGAGCAAGTCTTGATTCTTTTAACAGAATAGCCTTGTCGATAATTATTTCGAGTGCTGACTGTTGCTCGTCTACTTCCATACTTTTGACTTTTTTTATCTCTTGCTTGAGCATTTCTTGTTCTGTAGGTGGAGAACTCTCTGTCATTGTTTGGGAGGGATCCATGCGGCGGGTAGGTAGATGTGATGCAGGTTTACTAATAGGGAACTCAAGTCGAGATATAATCGCAGGTTCAGGCTTCGCTGCAGGCATTTCTTTTGGAATAGATACAGGTGTTTTTTTAGGTAATTGCTCAATATCGGCTATCGTTTTTTTAATTAGTTCCTTAGTGATTTTTATTTCGGCAGACGACAAACTTAACGTGTTGAGGGTTTTGCTTATATTTGTGGACGTCAAGAAGGTTTTTAACTCAATCCAATCGGAATTATACTTTTCTGCTGTGTGACAATAGTAGTTTGCTAGGTTCTCCGCAAGCTGAGCCAGCAGAAGAGCGGAAGGCGAGCTTGTGCGGTTAAAGGAAAGTTCCTCTTCTATTTTAATAAGATCTTGATTTGCAATTCTTGGGGGTGGAATAAACATTTTCATCACATTATTTGCAACCATACCTGCAACCTTCTGTATGAGACCAAAAGAGATTCTTTCATTTATCGGTTTATGTTGTCTTACGAAAAGGTAGAGATAACGCACAAAGGAAAAAAAACTTTCTCGTTTCTTTCCATCAAAATATTGAGCTTCTACATAAAAGAATAAACAATTCATAAATAACGGTTTGGCATATTCTGTCAGCGGTAATCTTTCCAAAAGGTTCGTCCTTTTTAGAAGAGTCAAAGGATCATGGAAAAGCAATTTTCTCATAAAGCTAAATTCAGCGAGCATTTGCGCCCCAGGGTGAACCATGCGGTAGGTATCTTGCATTGCGTGCACCAAATATCGCAAAAAGAGTTCTTGTAGAAGCGTTTGATGTTCTCTGGATACTCCTTCCTTTGAAGGAATGAACTCTTCTACAGCCGTTACAAAACATAGATATGCTGTGTCGTTTATGTCCTTTCGTGAGTGCTGAAAGGTACTTTTCATTTTTCTGTGATAAAGCTGATCGAGTTCGAAAAATTCTCTTAACAATTCAAGACAATCTTTTTGAATGAGGAGATCGATAATTAAGCGGAAATAATTTGTTGCATCTTCGTTGGAAATGACCTTGTGAAAGAGCAGAGTGTCGATTAGAAAAAATAATTCCTCAACTTGTGAGGCGTTTTCAAGAGGCTCTTGCTTTAGAAAATCAATAACCATTTCAGATACAAACGCTGTGGAGTCTTTTAAGCGCGCATGAACTAGGACCATTTCTTGAATCAGTTTTGGATGATTAGCTTTGTGTGTTGGAATATTACGATTGAACGAGGGTGCTCCTTGAAATTCTAAAGCATAGGCTGAAAAGGGCACCTGGTTCATTTCGAGCTCATTATTTTTGTTTATCGCAGCACCTTCTAAAGCACTAACAAGACTTAATACTGTAAGGGCGTTTTTCGATCGTGATATAATCGGCAATAATACTGTTAAGACGGTAAAGCTAGGTTTTGTGTAAAATAAAGCAGACAAAACTTCTGAAGAATGGACTACCCAGAGACTTGGAAATTCTGGTTCTGGGAAAGAGGGGATGATTATGGATCTTATAAACCTACTGATTCTATGGTAGATCTTATTGACCGTGGCATGATTCAGGAGATTAAAATGAGGGGGTTGCAGCTCTAAAAAAAGATTGACAGTGTTGTAACAAATGAGAATGTTTCTGAAATCCCAACTTTTTCCTAGGTTCGTAGCTTCGATAAAATTACCGGTCAGCAGAGCTTCCATCTCGCAAAGTCTTATTTTGGCTAAATTGATTTCACTTGGATTCCACGCGTGTAAATTAGTCCTTGCTGACTGAATAAAAAAGCGCTGGTAACACTTGAGAGCATCGTTAAGCCAGTTGCAAAGAAAAGCCTTGTTTTCCTTATTAAAAGCTTGCTCAAGAATATTTTCCCAATCAAGGTTATGCAAATAACTTCTGTTTATTTCTACAAGTTGAATAAATTGTTTTGAGAGGTTGTTTGCGTAAATGTAGATAAGAAATTGAGCAAAAACTACGCGCTGCAAATTTGTATCTGAAAGGGTTTGAATGACGCGTTGAAAGAGTAACCCAGTATCCAGCTCGGAATCACTGTAAAGAAAATTCTTGAAGGCTTTTGCAATGACTGAACCTTTGAGGTTGGGCTTCTGAAATTCTTTTACCAATTTGATTGCCGCTTCTCTCAGTGCTTTATCTTGCTTATTAGGTAGCTGAGTATCTATTGCTTGCTTACATAAAAGAAGCATTAAATACTGCTCAGGCTTTTTACTGCGGTCTATATCTTTGATATTTTTTGCAAACAGATCTCTTACGCTCTCTAACTTTTTACGACATTCTTCCGGAAGAACTTTTGGATTCGATAGAAAGGAAAGTGCGCGTTGTATTTTGTGTATGAGTGGATGAGTTAAGGTGATTGCTACTCGGCTTAAAGGATGCGAAAAACGTGCAGAGAAGACTTCTTTAAAGATGTAATCAAGAAGGGTTGAAAAATCAGCTGCTTTGACAACTATACCAATCCTTGCGCTTGTTATGTCGGGATGGAAAGCTACTAGACTTAAAAGGAAAGGCTGAGCATATGTAAGGGCTTGTATTGAAAGCATTTTATTGAAACATTGCATTTTAAAGGTGGATAGATCGAAATTAATCTTTTCTTTTAGTGGCGACTGGTTAGTAAAAATAGAATCCAGTAACGCAAATACATCGGGCCAACTACAAATTGAATAAAAGAGTTTCCTTAGCTTTCGAAGAAATACATGATTTCTTTTCTCTAGAAGTGCCGCGTCCGTGGTCATATTCGCGCCGGGCTGATTAAAATTGATTGCTTCTGTCAAAAATGAATAGATCAAGAGTTCCGGATCTTTCTCTTCCATATCTGATTTTAAGGGGTGTGGGGGGTATTGCAAAACCTCAAGCGTATCAATCATTCTTAAAACATCAAACAGCGTGCTGCTGTGATGATCAAGGCTGTAAGCATATTGGATTAGGCTATCTAAAATCGCTTCCGGCCGATCACGTGGTTCTTCATTCAAACTAAATTGAAGGTGCTTTGCTAGAAAGACGGAAATCTTCTGTTCAACTTCATCGGTTGTTATTGATCCATGTTTGATCCGGCGCACTACATCTTCAATTGCTTCGGTTAATAGCTCAGCTGCCTCTGTTTGATTTTGGACAGGATTGACTGACGGAGAATAAAGGGCGGGTGATAAAGAAGGAGAGTAGGAGGGTATAAAGTTCAAATTTGTCCTGTATTTAGTAATAATTTTACATGTATTTTTTAAAAAACTTATACTAATTAGTATTTTTTGTCAAGAAACTATGTATTAACACAGCGGCTCCCGCTAAAAAAAACCCTGTAAATCAAGCGCTTAAATAAGATGATGAATGAAGAGTCTTTGTCGTGTGGTTAGAGAGGGCAGCTTGCACCAATCTAAAAAAATAACAGGATATAAAGATGGACAGGGTACAAAATAAAATAGAGTTGCTTCATGGGGAGAATGCAGGTTCAAATCATTCATCCTGCTCATCCTTATATCCTGTTAGTTTTTCTTTGTTTAATTTTTTCGGTGAGAGATTTTTTTAGCGGGAGCTGCTGGTATTAACAGTAAAGGGCAAAAGATAAAAAGACCTTAAGGACGAAAAGGTAACTTCTCAATAACTCCGGGTAAATCTTCGTGATTTTGAACTTCCTGCCCTTCAGAATGGTTTCTAGGGGATGCGTCGTTTCTAGTTACCCCGACTTTTTGAGAAGTTAAACGAAAAGGACCTAAACGACAAAGACAAGGACAAAATTAAACCGGCACAACCGTTTAATACTGTCTTTATCCTTGCCGTTTAGGTCCTTTTATCCCTGTTCTTTATGTTATGTTGCTCGCAGATTGACGCGGTAATTGACCGCTTCTAGCAAATGATCTCTAGTCACGGTTTCTTCTCCACCAAGGTCCGCAATTGTCCTTGCTACACGAATCAGCCGATCACAAGCCCTTGCAGAAACGCCCATCACATCCACAGCATTCCTCAAAACATCTTGCGAATCCAATCCAAGCCGAACATGTTGTTTAAGCTCTCTTGAAGACATGTGAGCATTCGTCCGGGCTCCACCAAGGCGTGTAGTTTGCCGTTTTCTGGCAGCTACAATACGTGACTTGATCATTTCCGAGGTTTCTCCAGCTTGCCCATTAATCATGTCATGATAACGAAGGGCCGGCACTTCAATGTGCATGTCGATACGGTCCCAAAGAGGACCGGAAATTCTTGCTTGATAACGATTCACCTGCAGGCTTGTGTCAATACAACGTCGATCGGGATGACCCAGATAGCCACACGGACATGGATTCATGGCGGCGACACAAATGAAATTCGTAGGGAATGTGAAATTGCCGTTGGCACGGCTAATGGTCACCTTGCGATCTTCCAGAGGCTGCCTAAGAACTTCTAAAACAGTACGCGAAAATTCAGGCAATTCATCAAGAAATAAAATTCCATTGTGAGCAAGCGACACTTCACCTGGACGAGGAAAAGTTCCGCCTCCAATCAGGCCAGCGTAGCTCACAGTATGGTGAGGAGACCTAAAAGGTCTTTGTGTCACAAGGCTTTGACCTTCTGTTAACATGCCGGCAATCGAATGAATTTTTGTCGTTTCCAAAGCCTCTTCAATGGTCAGCTCGGGCATAATACCGATTAAAGCTTTAGCAAGCATTGTTTTGCCGGACCCAGGCGGACCCGATAACACAACGTTATGACCACCTGCAGCAGTAATTTCTAAAGCGCGCTTCACGTGAGCTTGCCCTTTAATATCTGCAAAATCAATTAAAGGCGTGATATTTTTAAAGATATCCGCAGAAAGCTTTCCTGATACAGGCTGTAAACTTTCGGGATTGATCAGAAATTTAACGGCTTCATTTAAGTGATGAATCGGAATGATATCAATTCCAGGAACAGTTGCAGCTTCTTTGGCATTGGCTGCAGGCAACAAGACGCCTTTTTTGCCAAGCGAGCGTGCTAGCATGGCGATGGCAAGGGCTCCGGAAATAGGACGCGTCTCACCACTGAGTCCGAGCTCACCAACGATTAAATAGTCTTCATAATGTTTGCTGTTGCCCAAAGCATCCTTTGAGTGGAGAAGCCCTATAGCGATGGGTAGATCGTACAAAGCTCCCTCTTTTTTTAAATCACCCGGGGCCAGGTTGACAATGCATTGAACGGAGCCTGTGGTGAAACCGGAATTTCTGACAGCAGTTAAAACCCGATCTTTTGATTCTTTGACGACAGTGTCGGGTAGACCTACAATCATAAAGAAAAACTTTTCTGCCGGAGAAATGTCGACTTCAACATCTACTAGAACTGCCTCCAGTCCTAGTAGTGATACAGATTTGATTCGAGATAATGTCATGTTTTATTGGATAGTCAAAACATTGTAAGCGGGGAATGCAAAATGGTTGTTATCGCGTTCGATAGCTTCAAGAACGACATCTTTACCCACATGATCTTCTAGGTTGATTTCTGTGCTGTAAAGGTAGGCAATCGGACGATTGCTGGATTGACTAATCAACAAGTAATCGCCCGGCTTATTTTTAACAGAAAGTTCGTAAACCTCAAGTGTGCCAACTAGTCTTTTCGCCTGCGATTTTTGTGATTGATCAAATTCCGCTTTAGACAGCTCAGGATGCTCTGCTTGCCATGTGGCAAATAACTTGTCCTCGGCAGCTTCCCAAATCGGCGATCTCGCATTGATCGAGTTTGTCACACTTGGCTCCTCGCTTAGATTGACGTTACCGAAAAACGTTTGGGTTTGCGGCATTGTTTCTTGCCGTAAAAGAGTCAGATCAATTGTTTTCATTTGGGATTCAAGGTACGCGATTTTCTTTTGGATATAGTGGTCTTGCGTTAGGGTCAGCAAAGCTTTTGCTTTTTCCACTTGTTCTGGAAGTTCAGGATAGTCAGAGACCACTTTATTTAAATTGTTCGTGACACCTTCAAGATTGATTTCAGGAAAAGACTTTTGCAGTTCTGTGAGACCGATTTGACGTGCAGAATCCAACAGGAGAGTGACCTCTTCTCGACGCTGAGAAAGTGTTTTTAGGAGCGATGCATTGCCAATTTTTTCTACGAAATCTTTACTCACGTAAAATTCTACGGTGCTCGGCAGTTTGATTTCCATCCATTTGCTGTTGGTGTTGCTGACAACGCCTTCAATGAGATCGCCTGAGTTCATTTGTGCGAGTACAGGAGCTTCTGTGTTAGGTTCTAAGCGGATGTTAACGCGAGTTCCTTCGACGACATTGTCGAGAACGAATGTGCGGTAAATGAACGCTTTGACATCGCTAGGAGCTTGAACGGTGTAGAAATCTTCGGATTCGGCGGTCACAACGACGAGATCGTTTTTATTGAGTTCGCGAAGAATAGGACTTTCTGTATTCGCTTGGAGGCGTACACGGACTCTATTTTTGGTAATTTTTCCTGTGAATGACTCGAAAGGCTGTGGTTTTTCTATCGCAGATTGTGCGTCGTTTTCCGCAGCGTATGTGAAACCTTGCATGAGAGTCATGCAGCTTATTAGTAAATAGAATGAAGCCTTGCCCATTTGAAACCCCTGAATATTATTGATTGAGTTGGATTTTATGTATTCAGGCGTTTTAAGACAAGCAAAAGAAAAGTTGTGAGTGGAAAGGGGCTGGGCTGGATTCAACAAAAAGACACGGAGACACAAAGGAGAAAAAGAAAAAGGAAGAAGAGACTTTAAAAGCTCTAAGGAACAGAAACAAAAAAACAGGATAAGAAGGATCGGGAAGGACACGTGGGACAGGTTTAAACACTTAATTTTCAAAACCATAGGGATACTTTTGAACCTTAAGTGTAAGCCTGTCCTGCCTGATCCTTGTTGTCTTGTTTTTTGTTTTCTTTCTTAGAGCGGTTAAAGCCTCTTCTTTCTCTTTTTTCTTCTTTGTGTCTTCGTGTCTTTGTGGTGAATCCAGCTAAGCCCTTTCCCACTCTTTTAGCTTTGGAGTACTGCCACAATATGCTCACAGCCTGGATGCCCACACGTACAACCTACCGGATTACCCAAGAAGACCTTATAAGTTTCAAGAGCATCTAATTTGTTGGTGACCATAAAACGGCTTTCACCATCAGCTACAATCTCCCACTGTTGAAAGTGCAAGTCCTGATCAGAAACAACTTCTTCTTTAGCAACTTCGTTTCCAATTACCTTTACTTTTTCTACTAAAGACTCTTTTTCTTGTGTGATCGCTCGGGTGATTTGACAGTGCGGACAGTTGCAATTAGGTTCTGCAGGAGGAATAATTGTTTCGCTGTTAAGCTCCACAAGCTTAGCGAAAGAGCCAATCTTATCCAAAATAGCAGCCGGAAGGTCTGGGCCATTCGCTTGTTCTGGATTATGCGCAACGACAGCATTAAAGCCGTCCGGAGTCCCAAATCCCATCCTAAAGGGATGCTCATTTTGCTGACCTTCAACAATCATTTGTTTGCTAAAAGCACCGCTCATTTTTTGGATCATATGATCATGGTGCACTTGTTCTTCCATATATTCGGCATGTGCGTGAAAAATTTGATCAATCGATTCATTTGAAAGATTAGGAATGTCAATCGTGTCTCCATCCTTCAATGCGATGGAGAGCTGGGTCGCTTTCATGCGTATCGAGGAGATGTTGGCCCATGTTGTTGAAATATAAGGGGGTATGCTTAATATTTTATTATTGAATTTCATGTGATACCTCGCTTCTTTCATCTATTATTAATTAAAACCCTTACCAAAACTCCTATCAATCAAGAGATTAGGCGTTAGATGTTTAACATCTTCCTTAAGATTATATAAAAGAAAGTAATTTTATGCAAATAATTTAGCACTCCAATATTCAGACTGCTTGTTTTAAACGTAAATAGCTTACTTTTAATGATTTTTGATTATCCCATTTGAATATATTAAAGAAAAAAATGTTTTTCCTTCCTACTTTTTCTCAAGTGAATTAACCTGATTTTTTTACCTTGTAAACAGGAGCGCATGCTTGTGACGAAAAAAACATTTGTCATCGATACGAACGTCTTATTACATGATCCGGAAGCTATTGCAAAATTTTCTAGTGGAAACGTTGTGATTCCGGTCACCGTTCTTGAGGAATTGGATAAAATGAAGCGTTTGCCTAATGATTTGGGTAGAAACGCGCGTACTGTCTTTCGTTATCTGGATTCATTAGCTTCACTTGGAAAAGGAAACCTTAGTACAGGAGTCCATTTAGATAGCGGAGCGAACGTCAAAATACAGCTCGATTTTAAGTCAGAAAACCACAACATCTTAGGACTCGACATTAGCGATAATCGCATTATTATGGCAGCGTACTTGCTTCATGAAAAAGGGGCGAAGGTTGTTTTTGTTTCTAAGGATTTTGCAGCCAGAATTAAAGCAGTCGCCATTGGCCTTGAAGCACAAGATTATGAGAATCTTAAGTTCTCTTATAACGCGATTTATCGAGGCATTCGCAAGATTGAACTTCCTAAGCATGAGATTGATCTTTTCTATAAAGATGGACAGCTTGCATTGCCAGGCTTAAAAGATGCACATCCGAATGAATATTTCATTATGACCTCTCCAGAGAACTCCTCAGCGGTAGGTAAATATAATGCGACTAGGCAGGTCATGGAGCCACTTCTTAAAGTATCGAATATCTGGGGAATTAAGCCACGAAATGTGGAGCAACGCTGTGCTCTTGATTTACTTTTACGCGATGATGTGAAGCTTGTTTCCTTAATGGGAGTGGCTGGTACTGGGAAGACACTTCTCGCGCTTGCATGCGGTTTGCGCAAAGTGTTTGACGAAGGACTTTACAGTAAAATTCTTGTCAGCCGCCCTATAGTGCCACTGGGCCGTGATATTGGATATCTCCCAGGAACGAAAGAGGAGAAACTTTTTAATTGGATGCAGCCTATTTATGATAATTTAGAATTCTTGTGCGATTCCACAGGGTCGGAAGCGAATGAGACATTGAAATGGGTGATGGAAAGCAAAAAAATCGAAATGGAGGCGGTAACCTATATTCGAGGGCGTTCCTTACCGAAAATGTACATTATCATTGATGAAGCGCAGAATTTGACTCCGCACGAAGTGAAAACTATTATTTCCCGTGCCGGCGAAGGAACAAAAGTTATTCTGACAGGAGACGCCACTCAGATTGACAACCCTTACTTGGATGAAAATTCCAATGGATTAACTTATACAGTAGCGAAGTTTGCCGATAAGAAAATTTACGGGAATGTTTTTCTCGAGAAAACTGAGCGATCGGAGCTTGCTGCCATTGCAGCCGAAATCATGTAAGCAGCATATGATGATCGGGCAGGATATATAGGATAAAAAACAAGATAGGCAAGATACACAAGATAGGTTTAACCACTTATCTTGCTTATCTTGCCTATTTTATTTTTTTATTCTTCACATCCTGTTTTTTTTTGTTTAACTTGAATGCCCAATAAGTGCGCCGTAATTCTGTGAAGACCTACCAATCCCTGGATTGATCGTCAGTTTTCTGCCCATTTGCTCTCCCAGTGCAGAAGACTCCTGGCAATAGTGACCGCTGCTTTTTGAGGAAGATAAACGCGGATAGACCATGGACTTGGCATCAATAAGTTGTTTTTCAATCACCATTAGCGCATGTGCAACATCGCTGCTATACTCTCTTTTGAGAGCCTTGATTTTATCACAGTATCCTTTTGCCAGACCTAAGAAGAAGGAATTTTTTGCAATCATCCCTTTCAAATTAGCTTGCCGACGCGCATGATCCCACAATTTTTCTATTTCAACATCAAGAACGCTAGCCACATACTCCGCAATCTCGATATTGACTGCATTCCCGACAATTTCAAGGTAGGTAAAGTCCCCCGCGCGATTATAAACAGGGCTAACAAAGAAAGTTTCTAAAATCTGTGCAATGGAACGCATTTTAGCATTTTCTTTTTTTTGCTTCATCATGCGTTTAAGAAAGACTTTTTCATCATCTTCGTGGCCGATATATTTGGCCTCGATATTGTGTTTCAAGAGAAGCTGCTGGGACTTGACCATGGCTTGCTCGGCTTCATGCTTATTGCTGCTGGTTGAAAGCGCCATGAGTTTTTGCACTTTTCGCAGCACACTACTTTCTTCTAGAAACGAAACATCCTGTTCGTTTTCTAAACAGATTGTGGCTCTATAAACTTCTTCACCCCAGCGCATGCGTTCACAAAACGCTCGGAATTCAACGCCGTGAGGCTGGATTCCGGCTCTGTAATTGACAAAAGTGATGTAGTGAGCGATTTCATGGCGAATCACATTGTGAAGCTGTTCTTTACTGGAGTGCATCAGACATTCATGAAAACCCAATTCATAAAAACTGGAGTCAAAGTATCCAAGCATACTCTTGTTGTTGTAAACCACAACTTTAAGTGGAAATGAAAATGCCTCTCGCTCATCAAAGAAGCGATTTCCCGAGACTTTTAGACGAACTTCAAAAGTTAAAACTTTTTTTACTATGGATTTGATATCATTCATAAAACGAATGATTTTTTGTGAATACACGATCATGGATGGCACACGGGTGATAATTTTTGCCCCAAGTGTATTCCTTTTAGCAAATAATGACAATCAGAAACGCTATTTCTCAGGCCTTCAGCTGACGCACGTACGCATGTTGAGGGATAGCGCCGTAAACACCACGACCTTATCCAGCAAGCCACTCTTTAGGTAAATTAAAATTCGCAATAAAAACCTGAGATGCATTGTCCATGCCTCTTTTGAGGTCCAAAGCAATTTATTCCCTTCTTGATTGGGTAGGAAGACCACTGAATCTTGGGCAATAGGCGGCTCGATACGGCTTCCCATTTTCGATATTTAAAAAGTGGATTTGATAGTTGTGATGCCCATGAAGAGAAGTTGTGTAAATAATCGCTTTTCCTGACGGATGCCAGAAGGGCGCCCAATTGACCGCACTACTGTTTGTCAACTGCACTAAGTTTTCACCATCGATACCGATTGTATAGACTTGCAAGAGATCGGGTGTCCCTCTATCCGCTCTAAAAAGGATTTTTTTTCCATCAGGATAAAAGAAAGGTCCGCCGTTATAGCATCCTTGTGCGCGCGTGAGTTGTCTCACATCAGTCCCGTCGCTTTTCATGATGTAAATATTCATGCTTCCGTCTTCACCACTTGCGCACACAATCGAATTGCCGTCTCGAGGCCTCTCAAAGTGGTATTGCTAACGCAATACAAATCTATTCTCAATGTACCCAGGGTAGCTATCGCGTACCCTGGGCTATCCAGAGTTTGATCAACGCTACCGCGATCAGTTGGACGAGGCTATCGTCTTTGATAAATAAATTTTGTTCTAACAAAAAAATTCATGTTACTTTCTGACTTGGGGCACGAAGGGGGGCTCCAAAGGCCTTAGGCCGGCATAAAATCGTGAGGGTCTTTATTTTGTTGTTTGTCCAAAAATAGGTTGATTTTATAATTTATTAGTGGATTAATGTTTAGATTAATAAGTTTAATAAATAAAAATGGATTTTTGTTATGTCAGCATCAGTTGATGGTTCAAGCCTGCTAAACTCTCTCGATTTAGCAGGTTTGCCTCAAAACAAAAAATTGGACACGCGTCAATTAAATTATCTCAAGAACGTAGGAATCAGTCTTGGTGTGGGTGTATTCGGTGGATTAGCCGGCGATCAAATTGCATCCTTGGCCGGTAAAATAGGGATCATTCCAGATTTAGACTGGAGTCAGATGATGATTCAAATGTGTGTGAATGTCGCCGAAATTGACAATTTTTATCTTCGCGTCTTGGTTCTAGCGCCTACTGCTGAAGAAGTGGTCTTTCGTTATGGCATTCAAGACATCTTATTAAAAAAACTTCCTAAAAAGATCATCAATGCAATCGCACCAAATAAGACAAATGTTTTGGACTCTACAATAGCTAAAGTCAATCGAATTGCTCTCGCAGCGGGTCTTTTCGCTGCTGCACATTGCGTCAATTATGGATTCTATCCCGATGCCTACATTATACCGCAAGTTGTTGGATCATTTGTAGCGGGTGTGGCTTTTGGTGTTTTAAAAGAATCAAAATGCGGGATTGTAGGAGCTATGACAGCACATTTTGCATGCAATCTATTAGCTTCACTCGATTTACCAAAGTATTGCTAAGCACAAATTTGTCTTTGAACCACAGGTCAAACTGGCCTTTAGCCTGCTCCACAAACATCTTGTAACCGTAAACGATTTGGCAGTTTTTTCTCATGGCATGTTGTAGAAGCATTGTTTCTTTAGGCTTTGTCGTAATATCCATAACAAGAACATGAGGCAAGATATATTGAGGATCAATAGGCATTGAAACGGGGGTGCAGTTAATCAAAATGTCATATCCTGCTTTAGCACAATCAGCCATGTCTTCCAATCCTTTACCCACACACTGCAAGCGCTTAGCCATCTGAAAAGCCTTTGTTGAATCTCTATTGATAATGGTAACCAGTGCCCCGCGGTGAATTGCTTCATAGGCAATTGCTTTGCTGGCACCCCCAGCTCCAATAATCACCATGCGTTTCCCACGCACTAAAAACTCACTCTCAATTGCATTTAATGCACCAATGCCGTCTGTGTTGTATCCAAAGGTTTTTCCTTTTTTTAACAGTAACGTATTCACAGCCCCAATGGCAGCAGCTTGAGAGTCTATTTCATCAAGAAGAGAAAGAATACGTTCTTTCAAAGGCATTGTCACGCTCAGTCCACAAAAGGGGAGCCGCTTTGCATAATCCAAGAAATCCGTTAACTCTTCTGCTTTGACTTGCATTTTAATATAGACCGCATTGAGACCTTGAGCACTCATAAAGCGATTGTGCGTCTCATGGCTAATGCTTTGGCTGACAGGGTCTCCAATAAGCCCATAAAGAGTAGTTTCTAGATTTAAAGAACGGTGATGATAGCGATCGATCAATATTTTAGCCGACAATTGGCCTGGAGCTACCTCTCCACCCTCCTCCAGAGCTGCGTAAGTGATCGGACAACCAATCATGGGGGACAAAATCCGGCTGATCTGACCGTGAGACCCCATACTAATAGCAATCAGTTTGTCATCGGATTCTTTTGCCCAGAAGATCAGTCGCATTGCATCCAAGCTGTTTTGGGCGGTTACTGCGACTTTGTAAAAATAGGCAGGGGTTTTCTTCATTTCAAAATAAATCCCTTCAAGATCTTCAGGGGTTGCTTCGAAATGATGGTAAGAAAGAATTAACTTAACCGCAGGATACTGGGAAGCAATTTCTGCGATAAAATATGGAGGAGTCTCTTCTTCCAAATCGAGATATTGAGGTTTTAATGCTGCGAGACTACGAATATCTTCAAGTCGTTTTGACTGGCTTCTTAACGTGAAAATCATAGGAATAGAAAAATGAGTCTGTAGGCTTTTTAAAGCCTCGAGGTCTAAGATTTCGAAAAGATCGAGGCGCAGTTCGACTAAATCGGCGTATTCGAGGGCTTTTGAAATCTGATGATGAGCTTCCTCGAAGGTCGGCCCCTTAATGACAACACAGATCATCGACCATCCATTTTAGCGCTTGTTTGAGAAGAGGTTCTTCGACTGTTGTGCAGTAGACGGAGCCATATGGCACTGCTGACCCAATGGTATTGATGATCACAAATCGCGGCCGCCCTTTAACGGATTTTTTATCCAGAGCCATCGCATCGATAAGGTCTTCTATAGAAAATTTTGAGGAGAGTTTTAAAGGTATCTCGTATTCAACCAGGATTTTCTTGATTCTGTCCAAGGAGTTTTGAGGAAGGATCCCAAGCTGCACGGAAAGATAGCTTTCGACAAGGATTCCAATAGCAACAGCTTCTCCATGGGAAATGGAGTAGTGAGATAAAATTTCTAAAGCATGTCCGACAGTATGCCCAAAATTTAAAAGGCGCCGTTTCCCCTGCTCTTTTTCATCTTGTTCGACAATCTCCTGTTTGATGCGGCAACTTTCAAAAATCGCATTTTCAAGCAACCCAGCGTTTAGTTGGGTAGAATTTTTTTCTAGGTATTCAAATAAGGCAAAATCGGCGATTAGGCCATGCTTAATCATTTCGACAATGCCGTTCACAAGTTCTTTTTTTGGCAAACTTTTAAGGATCGAAGGATCAATGAAGACTTTTTTTGGCTGATAGATACATCCAAGCATGTTTTTTCCATAAGAAACATTCACGCCTGTTTTACCGCCGATGCTTGCGTCAACCATTCCCATGAGTGAAGTGGGGATGGAAACAAACGGAATTCCCCTGCAATAGGTCGCAGCGAGATATCCGGCAAGATCAGTGACCACACCACCGCCTAGAGCAATCACGCAAGTGTCTCGACCAAACTGTTTTTCAAAAAGTTGATCTTCCAAGCGTTCTTTTGTTGCCCGGGTTTTATTTTTTTCGCCATGTGGGAACGAAAATAAATGAACATCTAGCCCTAAAGATAATAGAGAGCGCAAGAGGGGCTCTCCATATAAAGGAGCGATCACATCATCGGTTATAATCGCCATTCTGTGAGAAAATGAGGATAAGTAGTGGGCGATTTTTTCTTTTAATATTCCGGCGCCAATTTCAATTTCATAGCAATTGGAAATCTGGGGAATTGTGCACAATAGCTTTTGCGTCATACCTTCACGCATCTATTTAAGAGGAGGGCGTCAGCAATTACCAAAGCAGCCATTGCTTCCACAATGGGAACAGCACGAATGGCAACACAAGGGTCGTGGCGTGATCCTGAAGGGAGTTGGAAGGAGGCGTTTTCACCGGAAGTTGTCAGGGTTTTTTGCGGTTTCAGGATGCTTGAAGCGGGTTTGAAGGCAACTCTGCCGATAATCGGCATTCCTGTGGAAATACCGCCTAAGGTGCCTCCTGCATAATTTGTTGTTGTTTGCACATCACCTGCTTGATTGGTGAATAGGTCATTATGTTCTGATCCTTGCATGTTTACAGAACTAAACCCGGAGCCCATTTCAAAGCCTTTAGTGGCAGGCAAGCTCATCATGGCGTGTGCAAGGTTAGCTTCTAATTTTTCATAGATGGGGTCGCCAAGACCCACAGGAAGAGATAGCGCGATGAACTCGATCATTCCACCTAGCGAGTCTCCCTCCACTTTTGATTGTTCGACTAAGACTGTCATTGCAGATGTGGCCTGAGCATCCGGGCAAAAAACAGGACTTTGATAGGTTAACGTGCGCAACGTCTCAAAATGAGTCATTTCGATTATTGCTTCAACACTGCCAATTTGTTTAATATAGGCTGTTAACTGGATTCCATGGTAAGTTAAAAACTTTTTGGCAATGGCTCCGGCAGCTACACGGCAAGCTGTTTCCCGTGCCGACGCACGGCCGCCCCCTTTGTAATCAAAAAGACCGTATTTTTCTAAATAGGTATAAGTGGCATGTCCCGGTCTAAGTAAATCTTTAATAGGCTCATATTTACTTGAATCGGCATCGCGATTGGGAATAATGATCGAAATGGGTGTGCCGGTTGTTTTGCCCTCAAAGACACCAGAAAGGATTTCTGCTTCGTCGGTTTCTGTTCGTGGCGAAGTGTAGGGGTTTTTTCCTGGGGCGCGCAAGGCGAGCGCGGCATTAATCTCACTTTCAGAGATTTCTAGGCCAGCTGGACACCCGTCGATCACCACACCGATGGCTTTACCGTGGGATTCTCCCCACGTTGTGATTTTAAAGATATTTCCGAGTGAATTACTTGCCATATAACCTTAAAATTTTAGAGCCAATTTCTTTTTGATTCGAATGGCTTGTTTCGATGGTGAATTGGGCTGCTGCTTCATAAAGGGGAGTGCGGTTTTTTGCCATTTCAAAGAAGGCATTTTTAGGCTCATTAGGGTTGAGGTAAGCAGGGATACCATGTTTTTGTAAGCGTTTCCAAAGAAGGCTTAAAGGTGTTTTGAGATAGATCATATCGCCTTTGGAACGGAGTACTGTAACATTTTCTTTGTCGCCTAACGCGCCGCCGCCGATAGAGATAATGGAATATGACGAGGAACTTAAGTTGGCGATTTGCTGTTTTTCGAGCTCTCGAAAGGCGAGTTCTCCCTCATTAGCAAAAATTTGGCGACACGTGCACTTCTTTTTTGCTGTGACTGCATATGCTTCTTCTATCAGCTGATCGGTATCAATAAAAAGCCAATTTAATGTTTCGGCAAGCATTTTTCCTGTTGTTGTTTTTCCACTGAAAGGCAACCCGCACAAAATAATACTCATTGAATTGCCTCTATATTCGCTCCTAGTGAATTAAAATCACGCAGGAAGGTAGGAAAAGTCTTTGCTACGCATTCGATAGATGAAATACGCGTTTCTCCTTCGGCTCCGAGTGCTGCAACGGCAAGTGACATCGCCATGCGATGATCTAGATAAGAGTGCACTTCCGTTCCTTTTAGGCACGAGTGTCGTATGCGTAAACCCTCTTCTATTTCGGTGATATCTGCTCCCATTTTACGCAATTCTTTGGCAATGCAGTGAATGCGATTGCATTCTTTTTGCTTAGCGATGGCTCCATTGTGAATGAGCGTTTCGCCTTCTGCAAAACATGCCACGACGGCTAAAATGGTGATCCCATCGACAAAATTATTGATGTCAACCGTTATTCCAGTAAGGGATTTAGATTTTTTTACATGAAGTGTTTTGTTTTGTTCATCGATTTCGATTTGGGCGCCCATCTTTTGAAAGACAGCAATGAGTTCTTTATCTCCTTGCGAATCTGTCATATCGATATTCTTTAAAGTGACTTCTGAATGCGTGATCAGGGCTGCCGCGATGGGAAAGGCAGCTGAGCTGAAATCACCTGGAACAGCGTATTGAAATCCTTGGTAGCGTGTGTTGCCTGAAACGCGATAGCGCTCGAAATTGTGATGCGTACACGCGATTCCTAGGCGGTCAAACCAATTTAAGGTGAGGCCAATCCAAGGCTTTTCTCCCGGATTTTGCACATGGATGTCGATGGCTCCTTCAGCAAATGCCGAGGCAATGAGGAGTGCAGAGACAGGCTGGGAATCCTCACCGGTGATAGTTGCTTGACCGGATTGGATAGCGCCTTTAATGACCACTGGAGCATAGTAATCGCCTCTCATGGATACAGCGGATACGCCGAGCTGTGAAAGGCCATCGAGAAGGGGTTTCATTGGTCGTTGATGGCGAATGGAGTGGTCCCCTGTAATGACAACAGGATGTTGTGCCAGTGCGCCGATTGCCGCGCAAAAACGCAAGACAATACCCGAATTTCCTGCATGAATGACATCCTTGGCGTGATCAATCGTTCCGTTTAATCCTTGTATTTGAAGGCAGGTCGGGGAAACATCGATGGTGGCGCCAAATAGCCGGCAGGCTTCTATCATTGCTTGAGTGTCTGTTGAAGGAAGATAGTGGTGAATGAGGCTTTTTCCTTTTCCGAGGGATCCGAAAAGAATGGCTCTGAGGGTATGAGACTTTGATGAAGGAATCGAGATCTCTCCCTTTAGGACTGTTTTTTTAATCAAATATTGAGGCATAGTTTTTTTAGATGTTCCTATGGGCGTTTAATCTAAGAATGGTATAACAACTTAACAAGAATAAATAGGGAAAAGAAGAGCGAGATATGAAGGATCAGGCAGAATAGGTGTAATCACTTATCTTTCAAAATCTTGCAAGATATTGAAAGATAAGTGATTACACCTACCCTGCGTATCCTGCCTGATCCTTCATATCTTGCTCTTCTTTTTTTAAATGGCCCGATAAGCCTCTAGTGCTTCTTTTGACTCTACCGCATGATCAACAATAGGCACCGGGTATTTAACATGTGCATAATGATGCTTTCCGTCATACCACTCATGAATCGTTTTGGGCGAAAGATCCTTGAGCTCTGGGACCCATTTTTTAATATAAACACAATCGACATCGAATTTCTTTTGTTGGTTCCATGGATTGAAAATGCGGAAATAAGGCTGCGCATCACACCCTGTGCTTGCCGCCCATTGCCAGTTGCCGTTATTCACAGCGGGATCATAATCGACAAGGGTTTGAGCAAAATATTTTTCTCCCCATCTCCAGTCAATGTGAAGGTCTTTGACAAGGAATGAGGCGACGAGCATTCGTACGCGATTATGCATAAAGCCTGTTTGATTCATCTCGCGCATGCCTGCATCGACGATTGGAAATCCTGTCACACCGTCACACCATTTTTGAAAGACTTTTTTATCATTTGACCATTCGAGTTTGTCAAATTTTTGGTGGAAGGCTCCTGTGAATACATGAGGGAATGAAAAGGCAATTCCTGTGAAAAAATCTCTCCAGTAGAGCGCGCGGATGAGGTCGTGATGAGGGCTCTGCTGGCGACAAATTGCGGCATAGACCTCGCGAGCAGAGCACACCGTGAATTTCAGATAAGCAGAAAGGTGCGTCGAGTAATCTTCAGAAGGAAAATCGCGGAGCAGCTCGTATTGACTAAAAGAGGATAGCTTTTTAAGGATTTTTAGCGCTTCCGTTCTCCCGCCAACCAACGTATTTTTTATCGTTTTTTGTTTAGAAAGCATCTCCGACAAAAGGGAAGGGTTTTCGGCAAAAGCAATCGAGCCATGATGGTAATTAATGGCAGTATTAGAGACGGGAGGTGAAATTTCCAATTTGGATGCATTTCGAAAGTAGGGTGTAAAGATAGAGTAAGATTGTCCATCACTTTTTAATGTTTCTTCGGGGGGATGTAAAAGGGCGTCATCAAAGGAACGGAAGGCGATGCAATGACTTTTACAAAGGTTTTCCAGTTTTTTATCTCTTTCTTTGCTGTAAGGGGTATAGTCTTGATTTATAATGAGGGCATCGATGCCTAGTTCAAGAAGGCAATGGGCAACCACTTCTTCGGGCTTTCCCCTGAAAAGGTAAAGATTGCTGCCTTTTTCTTTGAGCTGATTGTCAAGATCTTCGAGAGATTCTAGCATGAATTTTAAGCAGTGTTCACTTCGATAGGCATTGTGTTCGATTTGTTCGGGTGTAAAAATAAAGGCAGGGATCACGGTTTCTGCATGTTGTAAAGAGAAAATAAGTCCTGTATTATCTTCTAGGCGGAAATCACGCCGAAAAATAAAGAGCGCTTTTTTAAATTGTTTTTGCATGTACATCTCAGTAAAAATTGATTGAATACATTATAGTTATCTTGGGATATATTTGTAACATAGACTTTAGGTAACTTCCCAATAAGTCATGGCAACTAGCAAAAAAACGAACGAGATATACCCGCCTGATTCTGTATATCCTGTTCCTTTTTTGCTTTGATCCTAAAATTTTTATGTCTTAACTTAATGACATTGTGCCAAAGCCAATGCTGTAAATGTTTAACTTTAGCCAATGTCTGGTATCTGCTATCATACAGTCAATAGTAATTTTGAGGAGATTATGGCTAAAGCATTAAAAAGTTTAGACGAGTACAAGAAAGAGTTTAAGCTCGAGTTTATGAAAAGAGCGATTGAACTAAGCAGACGTGCCTCTATAGTAGAGAAAACAGGGGGTGTTTTCGGTGCTGTAGTGGTAAAAGATGGCAAGATCATCGGTGAAGGTTATAATCAAGTGATGAAGCACAATGACCCGCTTTGGCACGCAGAAATGCATGCGATTCGCGAGGCGTGCAAAAAATTGGGGACGCCCCACTTGGAAGGGTGTGTGATGTATACAAGTGCGGAATGCTGTCCAATGTGCTTGGCAGGATCTTACTGGGCCCATTTAGATCATATTTACTACGCTTCTACGCATGCAGATGCTTTAAAATACGGCAAGTTTGCTGACAGCAACTTTCTTGAGGAGATTCGCAAAGAACCGAATGAAAGAAGCATTAAATTTTCACAGCATATGCATCCTGAAGCGGTGGAAGTATGGAAAGAATTCGCCAACATGCCTGACAGAGCGCATTATTAAATTGGATTGTTGAGTCATAAGGACATCAATGATGTCCTTTACATTCTGTCCAAGGATTGAATTCACTCGCTACAGACGCGAGTGTCTCTAGCCGATTTGTCAATGGGTTTTGTTGAACAGCTTGTTGATCTGCTTTCTTTGCAAGAGACTTCCACTTACTGCCTGACTACTTAATTTCGTGGATTAAACGCATTGCGGTCAAATGATCGGTCGGATTGAATCCACAAGAAGCAAGCGTCAACTGAGCTTCTAGTTTGTGTGCTTTTCTTAAGTAAGGCTTAGTGAGGTTATAAGCAGTTCTAGGATCAGCCGGCAGCTGATGATAGAGAACCTTGCTTATCTCATTTAAAGTCCATATATAACTTAGAGATCCTTTAGGTATTTCGAGAAGATATCGATGTTTTAGCCGTAAGACCCTGGCTCTCTGATATAACGATTCCAAAATATTCCCTAGTGAATCTTTTTGAAATTTTTTTATTTCTGGAACATCACTGTAAACAATTAAATCCTTTAAGACATAACCTTGAACAATTAAATTGCTAATAAATTTCTGTAAAAATGGAAAATCATAAGAATTATGAGTGATTAACATAGTGACAAATTCGCTAAGCGTTAAATCGGTACGTTCTTTGATAGCAGGCCAGCTGGTGGAGTTTAGCGATGCTTTTTCCGTTAGTAAAAGAAAATAATACATGGCGATTTTTCTTAATTCCGGGGGTAGAGTATCTTGTTGAGTCAATCCTTCGAGTTGTTTTGCTATCCTATTACACGAAGTCGAATCAAATAGAGAAGTTTTGTACAAATACCTCAACCCTGTTGCACGCGATTTTATATCTGAAAAATGACTCAATAGCTCTGATTTCAGCCTTAGAGCTTTACTTTTCAACAAAGAGCGTTCCTTGGTATTGGTGTCCTGAATAATGGCATCTAATGTTTCTAGCAGCCAAGGCATATCTGCCCGTTTACCAGTATGGTGACTGTTCTGGTGTACTGCATCCACTTGCAGTAATCTGATTTCCAGCTTTCTAAAAAGCGATAATCCTGGATAGACAATAATAAGATCGCATAAGTTAATAGCTAAATCCCAATTCTGCTGCTTATGGGCAATAGCTGCAGCTAGGCAAAGAGCATTCATACGTACAACGGATTTTTTATGTGTTTTTAATTCAAAAGCTACTTTTTCGTTAGCAATATTTAAGACAGGGTCAGCCATTCCCGCTGGGAATGGCTGCATAAATTTTTAGCCAATAATAAAATCGATCAAAAATATGGAGCGTGCAGGGATTACTAGTTAAGTGATAATTCAAAAAAAATATAAGGTAAATAG